>Ga0256405_10003893_pt1 | contig 29543 bp, 32 predicted proteins | sample RumenRJG_02DNA_FD_189096 | JGI IMG/M metagenome (GOLD analysis project Ga0256405, IMG submission 189096) | Bovine rumen microbial communities from Lethbridge, Alberta, Canada - RJG_02 | ecosystem: Host-associated > Mammals > Digestive system > Stomach > Rumen | place: Canada: Alberta... | reverse complement strand
CGGCCTGGAGGAATACCGTGGTACGGCGGATGCGATCAGTCAGAACATTGATTTTCTGGATTCGATGAATCCGGATTATGTGCTGATTCTTTCGGGCGATCACATCTACAAGATGAACTACGAAAAGATGCTGCAGTTCCATCTGGAGAAGCAGGCTGATCTGACGATTGCGGTTCGTCCGGTTCCGCTGCGTGAGGCGAGCCGTTTCGGCATCATGAATACGGATGCCAACGGGATGATTACGGAGTTTGAGGAGAAGCCGGAACATCCCAAGAGCAATCTTGCGTCGATGGGTGTCTATATTTTCACCTATAAGCTGCTGCGGAAGTATCTGATTGCGGATATGAAGAATCCGGAGAGTCATCATGACTTCGGCAAGGATATCATTCCGGCATATCTGAATGATAAGCGCCGTCTGGCGGCCTTCCAGTTCAAGGGGTACTGGATGGATGTCGGAACGATTGATTCGCTCTGGGAAGCCAACATGGATCTGATCAAGGAGGACAGTGATCTGGATCTTTCGGACAAGAACTGGCGCATCTATACGGAGGATGTGAACGCCCTTCCGCAATACATTGGTCCGGATGCGAAGGTGAGCAACTGCTACATTACGCAGGGTGCTGTCATTGAGGGTTCGGTGGAGAATTCGGTGATCGGTACCAACTGCCGGATCGGCAAGGGCGCGAAGGTCATTGATTCTGTCATTATGCCGGACGCAATCATTGAGGACAATGCGACGGTTACGCGCTGCATCGTTGCGGATGACGTTGTCGTCAAGGCAGGTTCCTCCGTCGGCTCAAAGGACAGCGAACACATCGAACTGGTCGCATGTGACAGGGAGGCGTAAGGGAGACGGATATGCAGGCACTTGGGATCGTTACTTTTGAAGATAATACAGCTACGATTGAAGGTCTCGGCGATTATCGTCCGGTACCGGCAATTTCGTTTATGGGGCGTTACCGGATCATCGACTTCATCCTGAGCAATATGACGAATTCCGGCATTGACTCGGTGCAGGTCTACTGCAAGGAGAAGCCGCGGAATCTGTTTGAGCATCTCGGTGACGGCAGTCATTACAACATCAACTCGAAGCGCGGCATGTTACGGATTCTGTATGGCGAGAAGTCGTTCTCGTCGGAGGTATACAACCATGATGTGGCGAACTATCTGCTCAATATGCAGTACATTGAGCTGGATCCAAATCCCTATGTCGTTATTGCGCCGAGCTACTTTGTTTATTCCATTGATTTCAATGATGTGCTGAAGCAGCATGTTGAATCCAAAGCGGATGTGACCATTCTTTATACGTCGACTAATGACGGTAAGCGGGCGTTCCTGGGCTGCGATACGCTGGAAATGGATAAGACGCACAGCATCACGGCGTTCGGCAAGAACCGCGGCTCGCGCAAGAATGAGACCATTTCGATGGAAGCTTATGTGATGCGCAAGGATCTGTTCATTTCGCTGGTCAAGGAGGCGGCAGAAGTTTCGTCTCTGTACTGGTTCAAGGACATTCTGCATGACAAGGTGAAGGATCTTGACATGAAGGGCTACGGTGTCCGCGGCTTTGTCGGCTGCATCAATTCGCTGTCGGAGTACTATCGTATTTCGATGGAGCTGCGTGATCTCAAGACGGCTCAGCAGCTGTTCCGCAAAGGATGGCCGGTGTATACGAAGACGCACGACTCATGTCCGACGCGCTTTTCGCCTGACAGTTTGGTTTCCAATTCCTTTATCGCAAACGGTGCGGAGATCGATGGTACGGTGACTGGTTCGATCATCAGCCGTGATGTGCATGTCGGCAAGGGCGCTGTTGTTACTGACAGCATCATTCTTCCGCATTCGTTTATCGACGACAACGTGAAGCTTGATCATGTGATCGTTGATAAGTATGCGATGGTTCACCATATCAAGAAGCTGGAAGGTACCGATGAGAAGCCTGTGTATGTCGGGCGTCGGGACCGTATCTGATTCAATTCGACAGGAGATATAGCTATGGGCAGATCCATTCTATTTGCGGCTTCGGAGGGGCTTCCCTTCTGCAAAACCGGCGGCCTTGCGGACGTCATCGGCTCCCTTCCGAAAACTCTGGCAAAACGGGGCCACGATGTGCGTGTCGTTCTGCCTCTGTATAAGAGTGTCATTGAGAAGCACTATGATGAGCTGACGCGTCTGGGTACGATTCAGGTACATTCGGGCTGGATCGATCAGCCGGCGACCTACTATACGGCGACGGTCGATGGCGTTGTTTACTACTTCATTGAGCATCAGGGCTACTTTGAGCGTGACGGCTTCTATGGCTATGACGATGACGGGGAGCGGTTTGCGTTCTTCCAGCGTGCGGTTCTGGACATGATCTATTTCATTGACTGGTGGCCCAACATCATTCAGTCCAATGACTGGCAGTGCGGCATGATTCCGCTGCTTTGCCATGCGTGCTATGCGGATGATCAGCGGTATCAGAACATTCGCCATATCTTTACGATTCACAATCTGGCATTCCAGGGAAATTTCGGAGTTGATATGTTGCCGAGCTGCCTGGGACTGGATTACTACTATTTCGACAATGGTTCGATCAAGTTCGATTCCGGCATTTCGTTCATGAAGGCCGGCATCGTCTATGCCGATAAGGTGACGACTGTTTCTCCGACTTATGCGCAGGAGATTCTGACGGCGAGCTTCGGCGAGCGTATGGACAGCATTCTGCGTTACCGCCGCGATGATCTTGTCGGTATTGTCAACGGCATCGATACCAATACCTGGAATCCGAAGAAGGATCCGCGTCTTGCCAAGAACTATGATCTTCGTACGTGGATATCGGGCAAGAAGGCCAACAAGCTTGCGCTGCAGCAGATGCTGGGGCTCAAGGAAACCAACGATGTGTGCATGATCGGACTGGTTTCGCGTCTGACGAACCAGAAGGGGATCTATCTGATTACGGACAAGCTGGCGGAGATCCTGGGCATGGATGTTCAGTTTGTCGTTCTGGGCACTGGCGAGAAGGCTGCGGAAGATGCGTTCAAGTGGATGGAAGCGACCTACAAGGGCAAGGCCGTTTACTACTGCGGCTATAATGAGGATCTGGCGCATCAGATCTATGCGGGCTGCGACCTGTTCCTGATGCCGTCGCTCTATGAGCCGTGCGGAATCGGTCAGCTGATCGCGATGCATTACGGTGCTTTGCCGCTGGTTCGTGAGACAGGCGGTCTGAAGGATACAGTGCAGCCGTTCAACCAGTATACGGGTGAAGGCAACGGCTTCAGCTTCTATGCGGCCAATGCCGATGATATGGCCTATACGCTGCGCTGGGCAGTGAGCCAGTACTATGACAATCGTCCGGGCTGGAAAGGTTTGGTCAAATCGGCAATGACCACGGATGTCAGCTGGGAGAAGAGCGCCGGCAGCTATGAGGCGCTGTACTATCAGCTGTGCAGCTGGCCGGATGAATGAGGCAGGCGATGGAGTTCAAAGGAAGCCAGGGTTTTGTTGCGCCACAGACGGTTGCCATCCTTGGGACGTATGATGAAAATGGTGTTCCCAATGCCATGAACGCGGCCTGGTGCATGCAGAGTGATACGGCAGAACTGAGTATTTCGCTTGGTGCGCACAAGACGACGGACAACTTCATGAAGACGGGTGCCTTTACGGTTGCCTTTGCGACGGTGAAGACGCTTGTGATCTCGGATTACTTCGGTGTCGAAAGCGGAAGGAACGTAAACAAGATCGAAAAAGCCGGTGTCCATGTGCATAAGAGTGCATATGTCAATGCGCCGGTGATTGAGGAATATCCGCTGACGCTGGAGTGCCGGGTAAAGAGCTTCGAGGACGGGATCCTGGTGGGCGAGATCGTTCATGTCTTCGCTGATGAAAGTATTCTCACGGATGGAAAAGTGGATCTTGGAAAGATGGAACTGATCTGTTTCGATGAGTATGCCGGTGTTTACCGCCGGGTTGGTGAAGTCGTTGGCAGGGCCTTCCATGATGGTCTTGCGTTAAGAAAATAGATGAACAGAAAAAGACGCCGTGTCATAGAGCCGGCGTCTTTTCGCATCTTACGATCCAGGCAGAGCTGTCCAGAAAACCCGGGATCAGTCAGGCAGATATCAGCCGGCTTGAGAACGGAACAGGAAATCCCAGCCTGGCGTTGTTGAACCCTATTGCAAAAGCCGTGGGCGCAACACTGAAAATAGAGTTTATTCCAAATAATCCGATTGCAAAATAACAAACTCTTGCCCGAAGATGGTCAGGAGTTTTTTTCAATATGGGTTTTACGCAGCTGGCGCAGGCTGTGGTCGTAGTCCATGTTGGCGTAAGCGGTGTAGAGAATATCGATGATATTCAGTGAAGAGATCCGGCTTGCCATTGCGGCGGAGCGGAACAGAGATTCGCTCGATGTTGTATAGAGCTTCAGGTCAGCGAGGTCGCTGATCTCGGACTTGACGGGACGGGTAATGGCGAGGATCGGCGTCTTATTCTGGCGCAGCGCTTTGGCGCAGGTGATCATTTCCGTTGTATGACCGGAATAGGAGATGATGATTGCCAGGTCCTTCGGCGTGCTGCTGCGGGCCGTAACCAGCTGCAGATGCCAGTCTTCACTGATGACGCACGGCTTGTTAATGCGAAGCAGTTTGAGATAGGCGTCTCTGGCGATGACAAAGGAGGCGCCCATGCCAAACAGAAGTACGCGGTCCGCTTTCTGCATCTGTTCGGCGCAATTGTGAAGTACGGCCGGGTCCATGATGCGCTGCGTCTCCTGCAGGGACTGCAAATTCTGCCAGGTGATTTTGCGGATGATTTCTTCGGTGGAATCGCCTTTGCGGATCTCATCCTGCGAAAGGACCATGTGCTCATCCTGGAGCGCAAGTTCAACGGTCAGACTTTTGCGGAAGTCTTTATAGCCATGAAAGCCAAGGCTCTTGCACATGCGGACAACAGCTGACACCGATGTGAATGATTCGTCCGCAAGGGCATGAATGCTCAGGGAGGCGGCCTCGTGCGGGTGGCTCAGAATATAGTCGCCTGCGGCGCGTTCGGCGGTGTTCATCTGCGGCAGATTTTCGCGCAGAAGGATAAGGACATTTTTCATAAATTCGTACAGCTCCTGAGAAAATTATGCAAAATGTGAAACAATATGTCAAACGAAACATGCATTATTGAAATAATGTTTGTTTGTATTATATTGAAAGCATCAAAGCTTTGAGACATAGAATCATAATCAAAAGAAAGGGGAGATCCTTTTGGCTTTAAACCTGGAAAAAATGACGACGGAGCAGCGGAATCCGGACACGATGAATCTGGATGAAATGACGACGCTGCAGATCGTTACGGAAATGAACCGGGAAGATGCCGGAATTCCAGCTGCGATCCGGCCGCATCTTCCGGAAATCGCAAAGGTGGCTCAATGGGGCGCTGAATCACTGTCCCAGGGCGGCCGTATCTTCTATATGGGAGCCGGAACCAGCGGCAGACTTGGTGTTCTGGATGCGTCTGAGTGCCCGCCGACGTTCGGTGTTTCTGCCGATACGGTTGTTGGTCTGATTGCCGGCGGACCTTCGGCCATCATGAAAGCGGTCGAAGGTGCGGAAGATAACAGGGAGCTTGGTGCACAGGATCTGAAGGATCATAACCTGGCTCAGAATGATCTTGTGATCGGCCTTGCGGCAAGCGGTCGTACGCCTTATGTGATCGGCGGAATTGAATATGCAAAGTCGATCGGCTGTCGGACAGCTGCCATTACATGCAACGAAGGATCGGCGATCGGAAAAGCTTCCGACTGTGCAATCGATGTCGTTGTGGGACCGGAGGTGTTGACAGGTTCAACGCGTCTGAAGGCCGGCACGGCGGAAAAAATGATTCTGAACATGATTTCGACTGCGGCCATGGTTCAGATTGGAAAGTCCTATGGAAACCTGATGGTGGATGTGGTGCTCTCCAACGAGAAGCTGCAGGTGCGCGCGGAAAACATTGTGATGCAGGCGACGGGTGTCGATCGCGAAACGGCGAAGCGAACCATTGCCTCAGCCGGCGGCCGGTGCAAGACGGCGATCACGATGATTCTGGCAGACTGCACCAAAGAAGAGGCGGAGCAGCGCCTTGTGCAGGCAAACGGACATGTTAGAAAAGCAATTCTTCATCAATAACAGGAAAGGGGAAATGTTGTATGACCAATGAAGAACTTGTGAAACAAATGCTCGAAAAGCTGGGCGGAAAGGACAATGTACGCTCGGCTACCAACTGTCAGACCCGTCTTCGGGTACAGGTGAGTGATGATGCCAAAATCGATGAAGCGGGACTGAAGGGAATCGAAGGAGTTCTGGGCATCGTCCATGATCGCCCCGGGTACATTGAAGTTGTTGTGGGACCGGGCAAGTGCCGCAAATGTGCAGATATCTGCCATGATATGGGAATCCCGAGCAACGCGGCGGATGCCGTCAGCACCAACAATGACTGGAAGACGAACAAGTCGAATGTCAAGGCGGGACAGAAGCCGAATAAGGTACGCGATCTTCTGAAGGTGTTCGGTGAGATCTTTGTTCCGCTGATTCCTGGTGTTATCGCTGCTGGTTTGTGCGCAGGTATTGCGACGCTCATCAAGCAGCTGGTACCGGGATTTGCGGATAATACGTTCCTGAATGTTCTCGTTAACCTGCTGGGTCTGATCAATTCTGCATTCCTTGCATATCTGACGGCATGGGCAGGCTATCGTGCTGCGGAGCGCTTCGGTGGTACGCCGATTCTTGGCGGTATGCTTGGTATGATCACCGGTCTTGATGGCATCAATGTGATTTCACAGGCCATTGGCTGGTTCAATGCGGATGTTCCGCTGGATTCAATCTTGAGAAGTGGACGCGGCGGCGTTCTGGCGGCGGTCATTGGCGTTTACTTCATGGTGAAGATTGAGAAGGCGATCCGCCGGAAGATGCCGGATTCGCTCGATATCGTGTTTACGCCGATTCTGACGCTGCTGATTACGCTGATTCCGTACATCTTCGTTGTGATGCCAGTCTGCGGCCTGATTTCGAGCGGTCTGTGCTGGATTGTTCAGGTTCTCTGCATGAGTGATAACATCGTTGTCCGTGTCATTTCGGGCTATGTCAGTGCGGCTCTGTTCCTGCCGATGGTTGCGATGGGTATGCACCATGGTCTGGTTGCGCTGTACTCGGTTCAGCTTGAGCAGTTTGGCTACGTTATGCTGTATCCGGCGCTGGCAATGGCTGGTGCAGGACAGGTCGGTGCGGCGATTGCGATTGCCAGAAAGGCAAAGAAGGTTGGCAACGAGCGTATGCGCAACGTTATTCGCGGTGCTCTTCCGGCGGGCTTCCTTGGTGTTGGTGAGCCGTTGATCTATGGCGTTACGCTTCCGATGGGCAAGCCGTTTATTACTGCTGGTCTTGGCGCAGGCTTCGGTGGTGCCTTTGCGATGGCAACGGAAGTTGCGGCTACGACATGGGGACCTTCGGGACTGCTGGCTCTGTTTGTTATGACCGCTGGTCCGCACGGGGCTGTGAATTCGGTTCTCTGCTATGGCGTTGGTCTTGTGATCTCCTATGTCATGGGCTATGTCATTACCAACCTCATGGTAAAAGATGAGGAAGTAGCGAATGCATAATCTTCCTGGCTATTCTGTTTATCTTGCGGAATACAGGAATGGGCGCATACCGTCTGCAGAATGTTCTGCAGGCGGTGCGCCTGTTTTTCTGTCTCTGCATATTCGTGAAGAATATTCGGATACCTATGAACAGGAGGTGGTGGAGCTTTGTCGGCGGCTGAATGATGCCGGCATGAAGATCGTTGCGGATATTGAAAAAGATACGCCATCGCGCTTCGGCGTTGAATCGGTCGCTGCTCTAGTGAAGAAGCTTCATCTGTACGGCGTTCGTCTTGACTGCGGCTTCTCGAGGGAGGAGATTGCGAAACTGGCGGAAGAGATGCCGGTTGCGATCAACGCTTCAACCGTCAATGCGGAAGATGCGAAGGTGATTCTTTCCCATGCCGTATACCCCGTCGTGGCGATGCACAATTTCTATCCCCGCCCTGAAACAGGTCTTGATGAGGAATATCTGAAGGAATCAACAGCCGCTCTTCACAGCCTTGGCCTGAAGACTGCCGCCTTCGTTGCGGGCGACATGACGAGGCGTGGGCCGATTCATGAAGGTCTACCGACGCTGGAGGCACACCGCTTCCTTCCGCCTTCGGTTGGATATATTGATCTGCTGGAGAGATACGGCATTGATACGGCGTTCGTCGGTGATCCCGGAGTCAGTGAAAAAGAGGTCCGCCGGATGCGTACATTCGCTGTATCGGATGTCATTGAAGTCCCGTGCGTGTTAAAGACGGGATACGAAGATTACTATGACCGGATGTTTACGTGCCGGATCGATTCCCCGTCGTGGCTGGTGCGTGCGGTGGAGTCACGTGCCTATGCCGGAACTTCCGGCCGGGTTGAACCGGCGCATGAAACAGTTGAACGCAGAGTCCGCGGGTCAATCACTCTGGACAATGAAAAGTATCTTCGCTATTGCGGTGAGCTGCAGCTGATCCGTAAGGATCTTCCGGCGGATGAGCGCGTCAATGTGATTGGTCATGTGGAGAAGGAATACCTTGATCTGTTGGATCTGATCGAACGTGGACACCGCTTTGTGCTGAAGCGTGAATCATAAGTGTACACAGAAATCCGTGCGTGCCTTTTCCTGCGGCAGACACGGATACTGCTGCAGTTACAATGAAAATTCCGGTTTAAAAAAGCCGTCGCTTTGGGAGCTCTGAAGTGAACACCTTCGCTTCGGTCTGTTTTCGATGGCGGATCAAGGAGAATGGACGTGGCTCATGGATCCCGCGGAACGGGCACGCTATGATGAGACGTTTCATTCCTTCTGCCCCGATCGGCGGCTTCTGGTTTGACGGCAACTGGTCGAAGAAGGATGCGGACTGGGAGGAGGATGCTCTCTACAGCATGATTCGCAGCTACCATCCGGATGCAATTCTGATCAATCATTCGGGGCTTTCGCATTGCGGCAGGCGCGGCAATCCGTATCTGGATACGCTGACATTCGAGCAGAGTCATGTGGAGGACAGCGGTGCCCGCGACCAGGGGCGCCATCTTGCCATGAAAGCATGCCAGACGATCAACTATCACTGGGGGACGGCACGTTGGATCTGGATTACAAGAGTCCGTGGACACTGATTGAGATGCTGAATACATGCCGCAGACAGAATGCGAATTATCTGCTGAACATCGGGCCCAAAGGAGATGGCAGTATTCCGCTGATGGCTCAGGCGCTTCTGGAACAGATGGGAATCTGGACGAATATGGCCTGGTCCAATTTCTACGACGGTGGGCTGAGCGGAATTGCCTGCGTTAGGGATGCGCCCGCAGGTGCAGGCATGGCAGGGTGAGGATCTTCTGCAGGTGACATACTAATGCCAGGATTCAAACCTGCCTGAGGAGATCAATGCGATTTTCGCCGTTGCGGTGCATACGCATCTGCGTATTGCTCATGAGCAGACGGCTGCGGGAACGGGAAAGGATGCGGCGCTGCGTTATGCGGCTGCGTATTATCAGATTCCGCTCGAAACAACGGCTGCGATCGGCGACAGCGGTAATGATATTGCGATGCTGCGGGAAGCCGGCATCGGTGCTGCTATGGGAAATGCGGCGGAAGAGTGCAGATCGGCGGCTGTTTTGTGACCGGAAGGATTGAAGAGGACGGCTTCTATGATGCGGTATGCCGCCTCCTCGGGCAATAGGCGATTCAAGCAGAGACGCAGGCATGGAACACGTCGGGATCCATTACGTTTTTCACATGTCGTGGAAAGAATCATGCTATATTTAGGTCGAAAGCCGGTACGGAAACATGCCTTCACAAAATGTATTGAAATATCAGAAGATTGAAGAAGATATTTTGGATGCTATCAAATCAGGAACACTGCAGCCGGGAGAAAAAGTTCCGAGTCAGTCGGAATTGATGGCAAAGTACAGCGTTTCGGCAATTACGATTCGTAAGGCGTTCAGTGAGCTCATTAACGAGGGCTATCTTGTAGGGATCCAGGGCTCGGGGACATTCGTTGCGAAAAAACAGATGATTCGAAGCCTGACCTCAATTTCTTTCGCAGAGGAATTGAAGGAACAGGGATATCGTCCGGACCAGGAGATTGAAAGCATCGAGAAAATTGTCAGCCCAAGAGTGGCAGAGATCATCGGTGTTCCTGACGATACATTTTTTACGAAGATATCCCGTGTTCGTTTTGCAAACGATGAACCGGTGGCATATCATACGTCCTGGTTGTTGAACTTTCAGATCAATGAAAAGCAGGCGCAGTTGATTCATAAAACGAAGTCACTTTATAAAATGATGAAGAAATACGGACTTGTTCCGTATTTTGTCAATGAGAATTATTCAGTGCATGAAATTGAAGATCCGGAAATATTCCGGAAGCTGAAAGTAAAAAAGAACTATCCGTGTTTTTTTGTGAAGCGTACAACATTTGATGAACAGAACAACATCATTGAGTATGCTGAAACATGCTTTAACAAGGACTTCTATTCTGTTACTGTAAATATTCGCAAATGACAGCAGGAGATTGAAAACCTCCTGCCTTTTTTTCATGCTCCCCCAATAAAATTATTTAACATGTTAACTTTTTACACTTTGACAAAAAAATGAGTATATACTGTTCTTAGAAGTTAACATGTTAACAATTCAATTGAATCGACCAAGGAGTGAACGCAATGCTTTATGTAAATTACAAGCAGAAGTATGAAACTCAGGTAATTAATCTTTGGAATCGGTGCTGTACATTCGATCCGATCGATGTTTGGAAATTCCGCAAACAGGCTCTTTTTGACGATAACTTTGATCCAGAACTGGCTTGGGTTGCTTTGAACGAAAATGATCAGGTTGTTGGCTTTATTTTTGGGACAAAACGGATTTTCCCATATCTGGAACGTGGGCTGGAACCGGACAGAGGATGGATCAATGTGCTGTTTGTTGATCCGGAGTATCAGAATCATGGAATCGGGCAGCAGTTGTATGACCGTGTAGAAAAGCAACTGATTGAAAAAGGAGCAAAGAATATTACGCTTGGTGCATATTCTCCGGGTTACTTCTTTGCCGGCCTCGATCCGGATCATTATCCGGAATCAATCAAATTCTTTGAAAAAAACGGTTATAAGCATCTGGAAATGCATTATTCCATGGGAAAAAATCTCCACGGATATCAGATCCCGAAGGAGATCCTTAAAAAGAAAAAGGAAGCTGAAGAAGAAGGATACACATTCTCGACGTTTGACTACAAGGATTCCCTGGAACTTCTGCAGTTTCTGCATGACGAACTAGGTGCGGGCTGGAAGAGAAATGCTCTGATAAGTATGCGTGAAGGAACAGCTCCGGATTATCAGTTGGTTGTTCGCAATCCGAATGGGAAAATCTGCGGCTGGTGCATGCGGGCAATTGACGGTAATCCCATGCGGTTTGGTCCTATCGGAATAGCGAAAAGTGAACGAGATAAAGGCCTGGGCAGTATTCTTTTGGATCTTCAGTGCTACGAAATGTGCCGAAAGGGCGTATATCGCATGTACTTTATTACCACGGAAGAAAACGGCCGTCGTTATTACGAGCGTAACGGGCTTAGCGTAATACGCAGATTTGTTGACTATAGAAAGGACTTATAAAGCATGACAAATGTAAAAAGAGTTATGAGCATTGGCGCTCATTCGCTGGATGCCGAGCTGCTGGGAGGACCGCTTCTGATCCGCTATGCCAAAGCGGGGGCACACGTCTCATGTATTCATGTGACACAAGGAAGACTGGAAGATCCAAATGCAACAGAAGAGGCAAAGAAGGCTTATCTTCAGGAACTCCTGGAAACGAACAAGCGGGCGGCGGCAGATCTTGGCGGTGACAGCACCTGGCTTGGTTATGTATCCAGCAATATGCCGTCAACAGAAGAATTCTCTGCAAGACTGGAAAAGATGTTTGTTGATGAAAAGGTGGATCTTGTCATAACACATTGGCGCGGATCCATGCATCCGAGGCACATTGCGACGCACGATGCAGTGACGGAGGCTGTGAAATCGCTGCGCAGAAAAGGATCGAATATCAAACTGGTTTATGGTCTGACGTTTGAGGACCTGAACGGTTTTATTCCACAGGCCTATTTCGTACTTACCCAGGAAGAAGTTGATCAGTGGTTCAAAGCTCTGAATGAGTATCGGATTTTCCGCGGTGGAGTGAATGACTTCCCGTACCAGCAGTATTATCCGACAAATTTAAAGGTCCGCCAGATTGAGAGCGGATCCAGTGGACCGACTGTCTGCTATATGTATGCTTCTCTGATTGAAAATCAACTTTGGTAATAACGTGCTTCCTGGATTTCTGGAGAAGCAGCCGTATCAGATGAATAGAAGGAGTGAGGATTCACAATGAGCAAACTGTATGTACGAGTGGATGACAGGCTTGTCCATGGACAGACAATTGTAGCCTGGGCACCAACATTGAAGATTCAAGAAATCATCGCAGTCGATGATGTGAGCGCGGCAAATTCCATGCTGAAAAGCATCATGACGATGGGGGTTCCAAAACAGTATGAAGCTCATATTGTTACAACAGCAGAGGCCGAGAAGCTTCTTTCTTCCGATGATGGAAAGACAAAACTGGTAATAGTAAAAGTTCCTCATAAATTGGTGGAAATGAAGGGTGTCCTTAAAGGGTGTGAGCATGTCTACCTTGGAAATATGGCAAAAAGAGCTGATACAAATCATCAAATGACGGGAGCAACCGGTATCTTCTATCTCAGCGATCAGGATGTTGAAGAATTGGATGCTCTGGCTGCAGATGGATTTTCGATCAGCTTCCAGCAGGTGCCAAACGCACAGGGAAAAGACTGGTCAGCCTTTACGGAAAGCCTGAAAAAATAGAAAGGGGAAACAGTATGACTACGCTTCAAATAATTCTTATTGCCTTGTTCATCTACCTGGGTTCCATTGGATCAATCATTGGCAATACACTGGGATGGTACACGCTTGGCCGCCCGCTCGTTGCATCATTCGTAGTTGGTCTCATCCTTGGGGATGTTCAGACGGCTATGGTGGTTGGCATCCCTTTACAGATCATGTACATGGGAAATGTTACACCTGGTGGTGCGGTTGCGTGGGATCTGAGTTACGCGACTTACATCGGGACTGCAGCTGCTATTGTTTTTGGCCAGGGAATGGAAGCAACCGAACTGATCGGAATTGCCACGGTATTTGCTGGTATCGGTGGCCTGGTAGGTCAGCTGATGTGGAATGTTTCGTATGCATTGAATCTTCCGCTGAACCGCATTGCCCAGAAATATGCGGAAGCCGGAGATACAAAGCATATGTATGTTCCTAATGTTGTATATGGTCAGATCATCGGATTCCTCTGCCGTTTCATTCCGGCAGTGATCGTTCTTTCGGGAATGACAGCAGCGAGTACGCAGGCAGATTTTGCAACGCTGATCCCTGGCTGGTTGACGACGGCACTTTCCACTTTCGGCGGAATGATGGCTGCTCTTGGAATGGGCATCATCTTGAGCTTCCTGTTAAAGAAGAAATGGTATATCGTCATTTTCCTTGCAGGATTTGTTGCGGTTACATATTTCAGTCTTTCGACAATGGCCGTTGCGGTGATTGCTGCAATTCTTGCAGTTATCTATTTCCATGTTGTTACCGATAAGAAGGAGGCACAGGCCTGATGACTACGAAGACAGCGGAGCTGAAAAAAATTAAGCCCGAAACACTAAAGAGGTCTTTTTGGAACTGGTTCTTCTGGAACGGATGCTCGCAGCAGGCGGAATCAATGCTGGGCATGGCATTTGCTCAGTCAATGGCACCGGTGATTGATGATCTATATGATACGAAAGAGGACAAAGCTGCTGCTTTGAAGAGACATGTCAGTCTTTTCAATACTGAAGCTCAGGTTGGCTCCATTTGCAACGGTATTGTCTGTGGTCTGGAAGAAAGCAATGCCAACGGGCAGTGCACACCGGATATTATTGAATCGGTCAAGGTTGCTTTGATCGGACCAACATCTGCGATCGGTGATTCACTTTGGGTTGCAACGATAATACCGATTCTGCTGACAATATGCCTGTCAATTTCACAGTCTGGCATTGTTTGGCTTGGATCGGTTGTTTACATGATCGTCTATCCGGTTGGAACCTGCATCCTAAGCTGGAAACTGTTTCAGCTAGGATACAAGAGCGGTCTGGAAGGCATGCAGAGCATGATGGCTTCAGGAAAGCTGGATGCTCTCACAGATGCAATGACTCTTCTTGGTCTGATCGTAACCGGTGCATTGACGGCTTCGTACGTATCCTGCTCTCTTCCTCTTCATATCGTGAAAGATGTCTATGATGCGACGACAGGCGAAACAGTTCCGACCGAACTCTTTAATGCCGACAATATGTTGAATGGCATTTTCCCGAAGCTGCTGCCGTTGCTGCTGACATTGTGGATCTATCATCTTTATGCACAGAAGAAATGGTCGCCGCTGAAGATCATGGGTCTGATTCTTGTTCTTGCATTTGCTTTAACCGGTCTTGGCTATGCGACTGGTTATTATGGTTGATTTCTTGAGAAATTGATCATTCTGCATGGAGAGTCCCGGGAAGACACCGGGGCTCTCTATTCATGTTGGAGAAGAATATTCTATGATAAAAGGCTATCAGTTTTACCTTTTGATTGTTCCGATCCTGATCATTGTTTTATTGCTGCAGCTGGACAGGCTTCGTAAGCATACAGTCAGTTCTCTGCAGGAAGTTCTGTATATTTCCGAGAATCCAGGCCTGTATTTTCAACTGCTGGAGAACCCACATTTAAAGCTTTTGTTCACAAGTACTGCCCTCAAGAAATTTCAACTGGATGGTTTTATTTATGAAGATGAGATGCCGAAGGTGGTTGAGTTGGAAAATCAGCTTCGCAATGCGCATCCTGCAAAAGGAGACCGCATGGAAATGGAGACGGCACTTCTGTCCTACTGGTGCAGAAAGAATAACAGATCTGAGGCAGAAAAGGCTCTTGCTCAGATCGACCTTCTGTATGCGAATGTCAGGAAACCGGTGAATCAGGAAATTCAGAAGGATGCCCATCGGATCTATCGTATATATATTGAACACGACCTTACAATTGTTCCGGAATTAAAAGAACTTGCGGCACAGCAGGAAGGCGGGCAGAAGGCCGTGACATTATTCCGTATTGCGAAACTGCAGGATCAGGCGGAAGCCCTGGATACACTTCGGCTCGCCTTACCTCTTTCGAGAGGGACAGCTTATGAACCGATCATTCAGACCTGCATTGATGACCCGGATAAAAGATTTGAATATTGATCATTAGCTAAGTGAAGAATTTTTGTTAGCGTGAAATTATACCTTTATATTGATGCACGAATGGTATTTTGACGTACCATGATCAGAAAATTGAGAGAGGACAAGCAAATGAAGGAAACAGAAATGCGCAATCCGGACACGATGGATATTGATCGCTGTTCGGCACTTGAGATTGTGGAAAAGATCAATCATGCGGATTCCGGGGTGGCGGCAGCGGTCGGTACGCAGAAGGCTGTGATCGCCGGTTTGATAGAAGCGTGTGCGGAACGGATGAAGAAAGGCGGCCGTTTGATTTATATGGGCGCCGGTACCTCGGGGCGGCTTGGCGTTCTCGATGCCTCTGAATGTCCTCCGACCTACGGTGTTTCGCCGGATCTTGTGGTGGGACTGATCGCCGGTGGCCGCAATGCGGTGTTCAAGGCGGTGGAAGGAGCCGAAGATTCTAAAGAACTTGGCGTTAAGGATCTCAAAGACATCGGACTGACTGCGCTGGATACGGTTGTCGGACTTGCGGCGAGCGGCTCGACGCCCTACGTCATCGGCGGCCTGGAATACGCAGGAGAGATCGGTGCCTGCCGGGGCAGTGTTGCCTGCGTGAGTGATGCATTGATTTCCAAGTATGCGGACTATGCAATTGAGGCGGTGACAGGTCCGGAAGTCATTACCGGCTCGACGCGTATGAAGGCGGGAACGGCAGAGAAGATGATCTGCAACATGATCTCAACCGGAGTCATGATCAAGTATGGAAAAGTCTACGAAAATCTGATGGTTGATGTTCAGCCGACGAATATCAAGCTTGTCGGCCGGTCGAAACGGATTATTGCGCAGGCGGTGAACTGCGATGCTGAGAGGTCGGCTGAACTGTTTGAAGAGAGCGGTCATGATGTGAAGATCGCAATTCTGATGGGACTGGCCGCATGCTCGCGTGAAGAGGCGGAAACGATTCTCTCCAGACATGGAGGAAATGTGCGGGAAGCGATCGACGCGGAAAGGTAGGCAATGACGACGGCGGAAACAGGTAGAATTCCCGTCATCCTGGATACGGATCCGGGTGTGGATGATTTCTTTGCGATTGCGATGCTGTGTGCCAATCGGGATAGGATCAATCTTCTTGGACTGACGGCGGAAGGCGGAAATAATACGACGGCGGTGACGGCACAAAATGCGTTGAATGTTCTTTCGCTGCTGGGATGTGATGATGTGCCGGTTGCGCGTGGGATGGATCAGTATCTGACGTCGCCGTTCGGTGCGCCGGTTGCGAAGTTTCATGGGGCCAACGGGATGGGCAATGTTGATCTTCCAGTGTCGAAACGCGGGCTTGAGAAAGCGCGTGCCTGGGATTTCATCCATGCGAAGGCGAGCGACTTCGGGAAGATTGTACTGGTGACGGTGGGACCGCTAACCAATGTGGCGGTGGCACTGTGCAAGTATCCGGATCTGAAGGATCATGTGTCGCGCATTGTGATGATGGGCGGTACGACGGACCGGGGCAATATCGGTCCGTATACAGAAGCCAACATGGGCCATGATGCGCTGGCGTCGCTGATTGTGTTTGAAAGCGGGATTCCGATTGATATGGTCGGTCTCAATGTGACGCGGGACTGTATCATTACGCCGGCGGAGTTTGACGTGATGTCGGGGCACAGTGATTCCCTGATTGCGTCGGTGATGAGGGATCTGATTGTGTTTCGGGCAGGCGAGGCTCTGCATGATCCGATTGCGGCGGCTGCGATGCTGGTGCCCGAAATCATATCGTGGGAAGATGCATATACCCAGATTGAGTTTTCAGATCTGAAGACCAACGGGATGTGTCACATCGATCCGGAAAAGACGGATTCATTCAACAGCAGAATTGCGATGAAGCTGGATCAGGCCGCGTACCGCGGAATGTTCAGGGAGATGGTGCGGTCACTGGTCTGAGAGGTTTGAGATCATTTTTCGTACAATGTTATTGAAGATGGAGAGTTCCTGGTCAGAGATGCCTTTGGTCAGGGTGCGCTCCATCGTTTTTTCTTCATTGGCGACAGTGGGACGGTAATGGGAGGCGCCATCGGAGAGGTGGATCGCTTTGCGGCGGGCGTCGTGACGTGATTTGGTGCGGGTGATGAGGCCCTTGTGCTCCATGTTGTTTAGAAGTCCGCTTGCGGTGGCGGGGCGGATGTTGAATTCGGCTTCGATGTCTTTCTGATAGATCTCCTGGCGATAGTGTTCGAACAGGTATGCCAGTACTCTTCCTTCGGCGGAGGAATAGACGTTTTTTGGGGCCGTCGTCATGGAGCGGCGGGTCATTGCGTGGGACAGCATCTCGATGGATCGGATCGTGGAATCGGCCATAAGTTCTCCTGTGGTTGATAAAAAAACGGTTTGTTTTTCTACAGATAGTTAGGAACCTAAGTGATTATAGCAGACTGGAGATCGGATTGATAATGGCAATATGTGGCTTGGCTATGCAGAAAATACGATTTGTGAAATGTAAGTCAAGTTTCGGTGAAAACTAAGAAAGGAAAAAATGGCATGCTATAATTCTCACGGTAACTTACATAAGAGGAGGATAACTAGACTATGGCAAAGGTTACTGTCAAGGATCTGGACGTCAAGGGAAAACACGTAATTGTTCGTGTTGACTTCAACGTTCCGCACAAGGACGGCAAGATTACGGACGACAATCGTATCCGTGCAGCGCTGCCGACCATCAACTATCTGACGGAGCATGGTGCAAAGGTTCTGCTTCTGTCGCATCTTGGAAAGATCAAGACGGAAGAGGACAAGGCGAAGAACGATATGAGCATCGTTGCGACCCGCCTTGCGGAGCTGCAGAGTGCGCCGGTCAAGTTTGTGAATGCGACCCGCGGTCCGGAACTGGAAGAGGCAGTAAAGGAGCAGAAGGACGGTTCCATCGTTCTGATGCAGAATACGCGTTATGAGAAGGGCGAAACGAAGAACGATCCGGAGCTTGGCAAGTACTGGGCTTCTCTGGGCGATCTGTTCGTCGAAGATGCATTCGGTTCTGTACACCGTGCACACGCTTCGACGGTCGGCATTCCGACCTATCTGCCTTCGGCTCTTGGATTCCTCGTTGAGAAGGAAGTCAATGTTCTGGGCAAGGCTCTGAATGATCCGCAGCGTCCGTTTGTTGCGATTCTCGGCGGTGCGAAGGTCAGCGACAAGATCGGCGTCATTGAAAACCTTCTGAAGATTGCCGACAAGGTTCTGATCGGCGGCGGTATGTCCTATACATTCTCGGCTGCGGTCGGCGGCAAAATCGGCGATTCTCTGCTTGAGGCTGACAAGGAAGATCTGGCCCGTGAGTTCCTGGAAAAGGGCAAGGGTAAGCTGTTCCTGCCGGTTGATACTGTTGAAGCAAACGCATTCGACAATGCAACGGATGTGAAGGTTGTCAAGGCCGGTGAAGTCGATGACGGCTATCAGGGTCTGGACATTGGTCCGGAGACTGTGAAGCTGTTCCAGAAGGAACTCGAAGGTGCCAAGACCGTATTCTGGAATGGTCCGATGGGCGTGTTCGAGAAGCCGGAATATGCAAAGGGAACTGAAGCAATCTGCGAGACGCTCGCCAACCTCGATGGTGCGACAACAATTATCGGCGGCGGCGATTCGGCTTCGGCTGCGAAGAACCTTGGCTTTGCGGATAAGTTCTCCCACATTTCCACTGGCGGCGGCGCTTCCCTGGAATATATGGAAGGCAAGGAACTGCCGGGCATTGCAGTCATCAAGGAGAAGTAATCCATGTCGCGTAAGCCTGTAATTTTCGGTAACTGGAAGATGAACAAGACGCCGTCGGAGGCGAAGGAGTTCTTCGAGGGCATCAAGGGTTATGTCACTGGCGAGGAGAAGGCGGATTACGGTATCGCTGCTCCGTATGTAGATCTGGGCGTTGCTGTCGCTGAGGCAGGTGCGGTCAAGGTTGCTGCGGAAAACTGCAACGAGATCGATTCCGGTGCCTACACCGGTGAAGTTTCTGTTCCGATGCTTAAGGAAGTCGGCATTACGTACTGCATCATCGGTCATTCCGAGCGCCGTACGTACTATGCTGAGACTTCGGCTCATTGCGCTGCGAAGGCTAAGCGTCTGTTTGCGGCAGACATTACGCCGATTCTGTGCGTTGGTGAGACGGAAGCCGAGTATGATGCCGGCAAGACTGCCGAGGTTCTGAAGAAGGAGCTCGAAGAGTCGCTTGCTGGACTGACGGCAGAGGAAGTTGCGAAGATGGTCATTGCCTATGAGCCGATCTGGGCGATCGGTACGGGCAAGTCGGCAGATGTCAATACGGCTGAGTCCTGCTGCAAGCTGGTTCGTGACACGGTGAAGGCTCTGTATGATGAGGCGACGGCTGAGGCTGTCCGCATTCAGTATGGTGGATCCGTGAAGCCGAACAACATTGCGGAATACATGGCATGCCCGGATATTGACGGTGCTCTGATCGGCGGCGCTTCGCTGAAGGTTGATTCCTTCAAGGCGCTCGTTGACGCAACAAAGTAATGGCAGTACAGGCAGAAATAGGAGGAGAAATCTAGATGCCTTATATTGTAAGTGTTTATGCTCGTGAAGTTCTCGATTCTCGCGGCAACCCGACGGTTGAGTGCGAAGTAACTACGGAGTCCGGTGCATTCGGTCGTGCAATTGTTCCGTCCGGTGCGTCCACTGGTGAGCGCGAGGCTCTTGAGCTTCGTGATGGTGACAAGTCCCGTTACGGCGGCAAGGGCGTTCTGACTGCTGTTGCCAATGTCAATGAGAAGATTGCGCCGAAGATCATCGGTATGGATGTTACGGAGCAGTCCGCAATTGATAAGGTTATGCTGGACCTCGATGGTACGCCGTTCAAGTCCAACCTGGGCGCGAATGCGACGCTGGCTGTTTCGCTGGCATGCGCACGTGCGGCTGCTGACTACTATGGAGAGCCGCTGTACAAGTATATCGGCGGTGCGAATGCAAAGGTTCTGCCGGTTCCGATGATGAACGTCCTCAACGGCGGCAAGCATGCGGATTCGGCTGCTGACTGCCAGGAATATATGATCATGCCGGTTGGCGCTAAGAATATCCATGAGGCTGTTCGTATGGGTGCGGAAGTATTCCACGCTCTGAAGACGGTTCTGAAGAAGTATGGATACAATACGGCTGTCGGTGATGAAGGCGGCTACGCTCCGTCCTCTCTGCCGAACGGCAAGGGCCCGCTGGAGACGCTTGGCAACGAAGGTCCGCTGGAGCTGATGACAGAGGCTGTTGAAGCTGCTGGCTATAAGCTCGGTACGGATATCTGCTTCGCAATGGATCCGGCTTCTTCCGAATTCTATGATGAGAAGAAGGGTGTCTATGTTCTGAAGCGTTCCGGCGAAGGCGAGAAGACTTCCGAAGAGATGATCGATATGTATGAGAAGTGGACAGAGAAGTATCCGCTGATCTCTCTGGAAGACGGTCTTGCTGAGAATGACTGGACCGGCTGGCAGAAGCTCCGTGAGCGTCTTGGCGACAAGATTCAGCTCGTTGGCGATGACCTGTTCGTTACGAACACGACGTTCATCAAGAAGGGTATTGAGCTCAAGGCTGCTAACGCAGTTCTGATCAAGCTGAACCAGATCGGTACACTGACCGAGACTCTGGATGCTATTGAGATGGCTAAGGAAGCGGGCTGGACTGCTGTTGTTTCGCATCGTTCGGGTGAGTCCGAGGATACGACGATTGCGGATCTGGTTGTCGGCGTCAACGCTGGTCAGATCAAGACAGGTTCCATGTCCCGTACGGACCGTATCGCTAAGTACAATCAGCTGATGCGGATCGAAGAGGAGCTTGGCCCGGTTGCTCAGTATCGTGGCAAGAAGGCGTTCTACAACGTCAAGGCTCTGTCGCAGGATGAACCGGCTGCTGCAAAGAAGCCGGCTGCCAAGAAGGCTGCTGCGAAGAAGCCGGCTGCTAAGAAGACGGCTGCCAAGAAGAAGGCTAAGTAATCCGTTTCTTCGTTTCTTCTGGAATGCAGACAATGAGGATCGTTTCCCGAGAGGGGGCGGTCCTTTTTTTGATCCCCGGCAATGGTCGGGGATTTTATGTTTCTTCTCTGTACCATGCGCACTGGTTCCTGCTAAAGTAGACCGGAGTAAGATGAAGGAAGCGGAACCGATGGAAATACGTAAAGCACAGCTTTGTGATCTGGATGGGATTATGGAAGTGATTCATGATGCGCAGTGTGAGATGCATCGGGAAGGGATTCCGCAATGGATCAACGGCTATCCGGGCAGGGAACAGATACAGGATGATATCGCTGGAGGAAATTCCTATGTTGTCGTTGAAGAGGATCGCATTGTCGGCACCTTCTGCATGAAGGAGGAGGCGGATCCGTATTATGGAAAGATTACGGGCAGGTGGCTCAATGAAGAGCCCTACGCCGTCATTCATCGCAGTGCTGTGCGTACGTCACTTCGTGGTCAGCATCTGTTTCATGCGATGGTTTCCTGGAGCGTAGAAAAGATTCGCCGTGACGGTTTCCATAATCTGCGCATCGATACGCATGAAAAAAACATGCCGATGCGGCATGCGCTGGAACATGAAGGATTTACATACTGCGGCATCATTCAGATTCAGGACGGTACCGACCGCTATGCGTATCAGCGGGTTTTCGACTGAACATAGGAAAGCAGAACTTTACGATCGTTGGGCAGCGTTTCGTTTAACACCTGCTCCAGTGTGTCATAAAGGATGGTTCCCCGCATCCGGCCAGGAATACCCATTTCCGCAAGATCGCTGCCATTGATGGCAAGCTGGTGGATCGAGACACAGACATTGTCATCGATCATCTTCCGGCAGCGTGCTTCCGCTGCTTCGGTATTCAGATCGGGATCCATTGCTTTCCGGTAGACAAAATACGTATGCACCGGAATCGGCAGCCAGCACAAAAGATGGCGCAGATCACTGTCCGTTTCTAACGGCGCATCTTTATATGCAAGCATGTACTTTACTTCGCGGCAGTCATCGTTGGAATATTTCAGGCGGCGCATTGCCTGATCTGCATTGTCCTTGGAGCCGAGAATGACAGCCAGAACCACATTGCTTATTTGCCGGCAGCGGTTCACCGCAGCACAGCGCCGCTTCCATTCCTGTTCGTCAAGACCTTGAATTTCCGGAAGAATGATCTTAAAGATGCTTTGATACTGCAGCAGTATATCCGCAGTGTGCGGACTGCTGCAGATCGCCTGCAGTTCATCATGAATGCGTTCAAAGGAGATGTAGTCCAGAAGGTAGCCTGTTTCCTGCAGGCTCCTGGCGGTGTTTTCTTCGATCGTAAAACCCAGTTGGGCAGCGAAGCGAACGGCACGCAGGATGCGAAGGGCATCTTCTGTAAAGCGCTCGGTAGGATCGTTGACGGTGCGGATGATGCGGTTGTTGAGATCATCGAGGCCATGGAAGAAGTCCATGAGGCCGAGCTGCGGATGATAGCACAGGGCGTTGATCGTGAAGTCGCGGCGGGCACAGTCGTCTTTCAGACTGCTGGTGAAGGTGACGTGATCCGGGTGGCGGTGATCTTTGTATGCGGATTCGGTGCGGTAGGTGGTGATTTCCAGCACCTTGCCTTTGCCGAAGATGACGCTTACGGTTCCGTGCTTGAGACCGGAGAGAAGTAAGGGATAGTCCTTGAATAGTGCCATTGTTGTTTCGGGTTTGGCGCTGGTGGTGATGTCATAGTCATGGACGGGACGGTTCAGCAGAAAGTTACGTACGGCTCCGCCGACAACGTACGCCTCCTGATGGGCGTTGTTGAGAATATGGATGGCGGTGAGAACTTCTTCGGGAAGCGGCATCTGAATATTGTTCATGGCTTTATTATAGCGGCGAAGATCTTTTCAAATGCGGGATAATAAGGTAAAAAGATGGGAAGAAAATAGCTTTTCAGCAAATGGAAATGGAGGATCTGACATGAGGATCGGACAATCGACAGATATTCATCGTCTGGGGGAAGGCAGGAAACTGATTCTTGGCGGTGTTGAGATTCCGTTTGAGAAGGGTTTAATAGGCCACAGTGATGCGGACGCATTGACCCATGCGGCGGCGGAGGCGATTCTGGGGGCGCTGGCGTTAGGTGATCTTGGCCACTGGTTTCCGGATACGGATCCGAAGTGGGAAGGCGTCAATTCGCTGCTCATCCTTGGTGAAGTGGTGCGGATGATGAAGGAGAGGGGCTATCGTGTAGGCAATATTGACTGTCTCATTCTGATCGAGAAGCCGAAGATGGCTCCCCATATCCAGACGATGCGTGAGAACTTTGCACGGGTGCTGGAGTGTGATATTTCGCAGGTTTCGATCAAGGCGACACGCGGAGAAGGCATGGGCTTTGTGGGCCATGGTGAAGGCGTGATGGCGCAGGCAGTCGTTCTGCTGGAGGAAGCACATGTTTGAGAAGACGCCGGAAGAGAAGGTGCTGCGGGATCCGGTCCACAGCTATATCCATGTGGATTACAAGGTGGTCTGGGACTGTATCAACAGCCGGTGGTTTCAGCGGCTGCGCAGAATTCGGCAGCTGGGTGGCGCCTATATGGTCTACCATACGGCGGACCACACGAGGTTCGGCCATTCGCTGGGGGTGTATGAGATTGTGCGGCGCATGGTTTCGGAGGTGCCGGACATTGCCAATGCGCTCAATGAGCGTGAGAAGGTGACAGTGATGCTGGCGGGGCTGCTCCATGATATTGGTCACGGGCCGTATTCGCATGCGTTTGAAGGCGTTCTGAAGCAGTCACATGAGATGTGGACATGCAGGATCATTGAAGAGGATCCTGAAATCAGCGGGATTCTGGAATCGGCGGCCAAAGGACTGTCGCACGAGGTGGCGGATGTGATCCGTCATAAGTCGGCCAATCCGCTGCTTCCGCAGCTGGTGTCGGGCCAGCTGGACGCGGACCGAATGGACTATCTGCGCAGGGATGCGTACTTTACGGGTACAGCGTACGGTGAATTTGATCTGGAGCGGATTCTGCGTGTGCTGCGGGTCTCTGACGGGAAGCTGGTCGTCAAGGAGAGCGGCATCTATGCCGTTGAGAACTACATTATGGCCCGCTACCACATGTACTGGCAGGTGTACTATCATCCGACGGCAAGGAGCTATGAAAACATAATGCACCGGCTGTTTGCGCGTCTGCGCAGCGAGGCGAGGGCGGGCAGGCTTTCGTCTTCAATTCCGGAGATGGATCGTCTGATCCGGGACGGGAAGCTGAGCCTGGGCGAGTATTATGCGCTGGATGAGGATGCATGTACCTATGCCTTTGAGCTGCTGACGAAGTCGAAGGATGCGGTGACGGCGGATCTTGCTAGACGTCTGGTAGATCGTGATCTCTTTGAGTATGAGGAGGTCAGCGATGCCAATCTTCGCCGGCGGCGTGTGCAGCTGAAGAAGGCGGGGCTGGATCCGAAATATTATCTGTGCCGGGATGATGTGCGTCAGAGTCCTTATGTGCCTTATGCGGGCAGCAAGGGCAATGCGATCTGGGTCCGTATGCATACGGGTGAGATTCTGGAGCTCGGAGATGCGAGCAACATCGTCTATTCGCTGGTGCATGGTCCGCAGCATTATGATGATCGGATCTATTTTCCGAAGGAGCTTGGTGAGTGAAAGTCCGTTTTGGTCTGAAGCGTACGGATCGTCTGCTCAATGAGGAGGAATATTATCCTTCTCTGGTAGGCGAGCTGGTGGATGGTGTTCTTACCTATGTGATGGAGGATGGCACTTCCTCGATCGCGGTGGAAGAGAACCGGATCGTTCTGGAACATGATGGTGAGACGCACAGTAAGGTGCATCTCTATACAGATAAGGATGGTGCGGCGGTGGTTCATTCCGCCTACGGTGTGATGGGGTTGAAGACGCGTCTGTTGGAACGGGATGTTTCAGAATCGGCATGGAAAATATCCTATGCCATGGTGCAGGGTGAAGAAACTGTGAGCAGTCTGCGGTTTGAGATTGAGTTCCATTAATGGGTACAAAATATGTGTCTTTTTGTGCCTTGACAATCTGCATGCAGGTTGATAAAGTTCTTCGAGTAATGAGGTATATACATATATCTCAACATTGAGTGATTAGGAGACAGGTTCTAGAATCGTATGAGCACGAAGATTTCAATGACAGATGCGGCCTACAGCTGCATGGAAAAACGCAAGAGAGAGATTGAGTTTACGAAGCTCTGGGATGATGTCGCTAAGGCTATGGACATTCCGCCGGAGCAGCTGGTGCGCAAGAAGCGGCAGTTTTACAGTGAACTTATGATGGACAGCCGGTTTGCGGCTCTTAAGGGCAATAAATGGGATCTGCGGAGCCGTCGTAAGTTTGAGGAGCTTCATGCGGCGGATGAGGATCTGGATGACTCGGATGATGATACCGAGGATTCGGATGAGGCTGAAGCAGTCGATCTTGCGAGTGACGAGGAATCTTATTAATAGGATTGAGAGGGCGGTGTGCTTCGGTGTGCCGTCTTTTTGGTCGTTGATGGTATCACATGAATTGAAGAGATGCTAAAATAGCGTAAGAAAAGGAGATGTTTCTAAATATGGCATTAGTATCTGCTACGGAAATGATCAACAAGGCTCATGAGGGCCATTATGCGATTCCGGCCTTCAATACGAACAACCTGGAATGGACAAAGTGCATTCTGACGGCTGCGCAGGAAATGAAGTCTCCGGTCATTATTCAGTGCTCGGAAGGTGCGGGCAAGTACATGGGCGGCTTCAAGGTTGTCGCTGACATGGTACGTGACCTGTACGATTCGATGGGCATCACGGTTCCGGTTGCGCTGCATCTGGATCATGGTACCTATGAGGGTGCTAAGAAGTGCATCGAGGTTGGTTTTACTTCCGTTATGTTCGATGGTTCTCATTATCCGATCGAGGAGAACATCGCTAAGTCGAAGGAAATCATTGCGCTGGCTCATTCCAAGGGAATCTCGGTAGAGTGCGAAGTCGGTGGCATCGGCGGCACTGAAGACGGTGTTACGTCGCAGGGCGAGCTGGCTGATCCGGCTGAGTGCAAGATGGTTTCGGATCTTGGCGTTGACTTCCTGGCTGCCGGTATCGGTAACATTCATGGTATCTATCCGGCTAACTGGGCTGGTCTGAACTTTGATCGTCTGGATGAGATCAACAAGGCTGTCAACGGCAAACCGCTGGTTCTGCACGGTGGTTCGGGCATTCCTTACGAGCAGGTTCATAAGGCTGTTACACTTGGTGTTTCCAAGGTTAACATCAACACGGAACTGCAGCTGGTATTCGCTGCTGCTACGCGCAAGTATATCGAAGAAGGCAAGGATCACGAGGGCAAGGGCTACGATCCTCGTAAGCTTCTGAAGCCGGGCTGCGAAGCAGTTGTTGCCAAGGCAGAGGAACTGATCAAGGCTTACGGTTCGGATGGCAAGGCTGAGTAATCGGCTCTGAAATATTAGTATTCTTATTCTTTACAAAATGCTCACAGGTCATTTTGATCTGTGGGCTTTTTTCGCTTTGTTCACGATGGCTATCCTACGGCAATAGACAGATGGGGGGTGTTGTGTCCTTCAAGTTGTTAAGCAATTCACTAAAATAGTAAATATTGGAGGGAAACAATATGAAGAAGAGGTATTTCTCATTGGGCCTTGCGGCAATGCTTGCTTTAGCAGGCTGCGGCAGCTCGCAGAATTCGACCGGGACGCCGCTGTATAAGGCTGGCAGCTATACAGGAACAGGTGCCGGTAAAAACGGAGATGTGCAGGTGACGGTCGAGTTTACAGACGATGCCATTAAGAGTGTCACCATCGGAGATAACAGTGAGACCGAAGCCATTGCAAAGCCTGCGTTTGATCAGATTCCGCAGGAGATTGTGGATGCTCAGAGTACGCAGGTGGATGTTATTTCGGGTGCGACATTAACGAGCAATGCTATTATTGCGGCTGTCAATGACTGTATCGTTCAGGCTGGCGGCACGGTGCCGACGGCGGCTGCGGAAAAAACGACGGCTGCCAAAGAGGAGAAGTCGGAAGCGACGGATGTGCTTGTCATCGGCGGCGGTATGGCCGGTATGAGTGCGGCACTTGCGGCGAAAGACGCTGGAGCGGATGTTACGCTGCTGGAAGCGGCAGGCGATCTTGGCGGTACAGTGAAAGTCGCGGGCGGCTATTTGATTTGCGTCGATTCCGAGCTTTATAAGGACAGTGGTGCGGATCAGTCGCTGGCGTCGATGGAAAAGGCATGGAAGGATCATATGTCTTACAGCGGCGCTGATTCGGGATATCCGGATTGGGACAGACTGGACCTGGTTCTTTCCAAAACAGGTGAGACGATTGACTGGCTGGCAGAAAAAGGCGTGCGCTGGGATGAGGCTCCCTTTACTGCTTTTGATGGCGGTACCTATGTTTGTGCGCACGATGTTGATAATGGACCTGGCTTAGTGAGCGATCTTGCGGACGCTTTGGACACTGCCGGCGTCAAGGTGGAACTGAATACGAAGGCGACGGAACTGACGACATCGGAAGATGGGGCGGTGACAGGAGCGGTTTCGGAAACAAAGGATGCGGTGATTACCTATTCTGCCAAGGCGGTGATTCTGGCAACCGGCGGCTATGCGAATGATCCTGAGCTGCTTGCAAAGTATGCGCCGAAGCTTGCGGCAGTTAAGACGGTTTCCGGTGCGGCAGCGACGGCTACCGGTGATGGCTTCCGTATGGCAGAGAAAGTCGGTGCGGACTTCTTCGAGGATGGCACGGGCTTTGGTTCACTCTGGGCGACGCAGGTAGAACCGTCGGCACTGGAGAAGGATCGTGATCTTGCGGGTGTCGATGTTTCAAAGGCGCTGCTTGTGGATGGCAGCGGTAAGCGGTTTGCGGCTGAGGTTCCGACAGTTCCGTATATGGATGCGCTGGCTTCGGATATGATTCAGAACGGCAATGGTCCTTTCTACTTTGTCTTTGATTCGAAGGATGCGGATGCGGCGGCGATTCTTGAAGCCGGTACAGATCTGAATGCGGTGAAGAGCGGTGAGACGGTTGAGGATCTTGCGGCAGCGATCGGCGTTGATAAAACTGTGCTTTCGGATACGATTCTGCATTACAACGACCTGTGCAAGGCAGGTGAAGATACGGATTACGGCAAGGCGGCAGAATACCTGAGCCCGCTGGAAACGGGACCGTATTATGCGCTGGAATATGTTCCGACAACCTTTGGGTCTACGGGTGGTGTTAAGACGGATGATCAGCAGCACGTTTTGAAGGCGGATGGTTCACCAATCAAGGGCCTGTATGCGGCTGGCGAAATGAGCAACCGCTACTTCTATAACGAGAATTATATGTTGGGTGGTTCGCTTGGTCTTTACAGTACCTGTGGACGGATTGCCGGTACGACGGCGGCCGCAGAGTAAGCAGTCAGAAAAAGAGAATTATGTGGGAAGACGGGGTGACGATGCTCCGTCTTTTCGTTTGGGTCTACGAATTCTCTGGCGGGGGCATGGTAGAATAATGGGACATATGATCAGGGCGGTTTTGTTTGACATGGATGGCATTCTCTTTGATAGTGAGCGTGCCTATATGGAGGGAAATCTGAAGGTTCTGCGGTCGCTTGGCTATACGGGGAGGGACAGTGGTCTGTATGGCGTGATCGGCAAGAATATGGATGGGGTTTATCATTATTTTTATGATCTGCTGGATCATAAAGTGCCCTATGAGGATGTGAAACGGGCGGATGATCAGTACTTTGTGGATCATCCGGTGGATTTTAAGTCGATCGTATTTCCGGATGTTCCTGGTACGGTGCAGAAGCTGAAACGTGACGGGAAAATTCTGGCTGTGTGCTCGAGCTCTCCGAAGGATGTGATTGATCAGTGCCTTGTGGAAATCGGGCTGGCAGAGTACTTTGATTTTGCAATCTCGAGTGATCAGGTGGATCGGCCGAAACCGGCGCCGGATGTTTATTTGCATGCGATGCGTGTTCTTGGGTTATCGCCCCTGCAATGTATTGTTTATGAGGACAGTGCGGATGGGATTGCGGCGGCGAAAAATGCGGGTTTGCGCGTGATTGCACGTGAGGATAAGCGCTATGGGCAGGATCAGTCGGCGGCGGACTGGATTGTGAAGGACAGCACCGGGATGTATGAACGGGTGCTTTTGGAGGATCAGGATGGAAGAAGTGTTTCGAATTGAGGGTGGCCATCGTCTGGTGGGCGATGTTGAGATTTCGGGTTCCAA
>Ga0256405_10003891_pt1 | contig 29602 bp, 20 predicted proteins | sample RumenRJG_02DNA_FD_189096 | JGI IMG/M metagenome (GOLD analysis project Ga0256405, IMG submission 189096) | Bovine rumen microbial communities from Lethbridge, Alberta, Canada - RJG_02 | ecosystem: Host-associated > Mammals > Digestive system > Stomach > Rumen | place: Canada: Alberta... | reverse complement strand
ACCGACAATCTCGGCCTCGCCCTCCACCTTAAAGGTAACCTCTCCACGCTCGGTCTTCACCTGACGCCCTTTCTTGTCGACAGCCACGACACGCACATGAAGCAAATCCTCGCCGTCAGCACGCCAGGCATTGGCTGCCGGCTTCTTAGTCGCCGTCGCAGGACGGTCGGCCTCAGCCTTCAGCAGCGCGGCCTCGCCCGTGGTTTCTATCTTATGACGGGCTACAGCCTTCCCATTCTTATAAGCTATAGCCTCCAGAGAACCAGCGACATAGACGACGCCGTTCCAGCGAATCTGATTACGCATCTTGGCGTTCTTCAAGTCGTTCGGCCGGCGTCCCAGACTCTTACCGTTCTGCAACAGCTCCACCTCGTCGCCATTGGTATAGATCACCAGCTGAAGCTTCTGTCCGGCAACGCGGTTCCAATGGTCGCTCATGCCGTCGTTGCCCGTCTGCACGCCATTCCACATCTGGTCGCCCTTCTTGTCGACGACGGCGATATGTACCACCGGCACGTCTGGGCAGAAGAACGACTTCATGTAGTAAGCCTTCGGTTTGGGTTCCAAGGAGATGTCGAAGACACCTTGGCCCCAGCCCTTAGCCGGCCAGCCCTGCGACTCACCCAGATAGTCGATAGCTCCCCAGTAGGCCAGTCCGATGACCTTGTCGCGATCCATCTCAAAGAAATTCTGTCCCATGGCAGCCACCGAAGCCTCGCTCTGGTAGAACTTCATCCAGGGGAAACGCCGACCGTCGCCGGGGAAATACATATACCTATAATTATAAGCCTGCACGTCGGTAATCATGGCTAAGTCACAAGGCAAGGAGTCTGTCTCCCAATTGCGGTAGCGGGGATGCATGGCCACCGTTACCAGTCGTGTGGAGTCATAGCGGGCCACTAAGGGGCGCATGAGCCGATACATCGTCACGCCAAAATCGTTAAAGGGCTGGTTGGGGTCTTGTTGCAGCTCGTTGCCAAGACTCCATAGAACGACAGAGGGCGAGTTGCGGTCGCGCTTCACCCATTCCGGCACGTCATGCTGCCAGAGCTGTTCAAAGGCGACGCGGCCACCCGTGTGCTGACGTGTCCACTTGTCGTACAACTCGTCGACCACCAGTATACCGTACTGGTCGCAAAGTTCTATGAACTCACGGCTATAGGGGTTATGACTGGTACGTATGTGGTTGATGCCAAACTGCTTCATCAGCTGCAGGCGTTTCTCGATAGCCCGCGGATAGGCGGCAGCACCTAATGCCCCTAACGTATGATGGTTTGCATACCCTTGGAGCAGCACCTTACGGCCATTGAGGAGCAAGCCGCGCTCGGGGGTGATGGCGACGGTGCGAATGCCAAACTTCGTGCAGGCTTCGTCAGCCACGCTGCCGTTTTCGCGATACAGCGTCAGCCGGACGGTATAGAGATTAGGATGCTCGGTGTCCCACAGCTGCGGACTGGGAATCTCAATCTCCGGCAGACGCACCTCGCTGACACGAGAGGGCGTGCTGCGGCGCATCTCGACTTTCCCCTCGTAGACGATCTTGCCGGCGGGATCTGTCACGGTGACAGCCGCAGGAGCTTTCTTCTCACGCCCACGGAAAGCCACCTCGGCCGTGATGTTCACATAGCGATTGTCGCGCGTAGTGACATAGAGCGGATGGCGCTCGAAATAGAGTTCACGGTTGGTGGCTACCAAGCGTACACTCCGGAACAGTCCGCCCCCGGTATACCAGCGGGAATTTCCCGGCTCACGCGTATCAGCCAGCACGGCGATGACATTCTCCTGGCCGGGCTTCAGCCGGTTAGTGACGTCGATCTCGAACCCGACATAGCCATAGTCGGTACCGCCAATACGTTCACCGTTGAGGTAGACGTCGGCCGTATAGATAATACCATCGAACTGCAAGAGCAGACGGCGGCCCTTCAAGGAATCGGCAGGCGTCAGATGGAGCCGGTACCACCCCTGCCCCATCTCCTTGAACCCACGGCTCGACAGACGGCTCTTGATGCTGGCCGCCGGATCGTTATTGTCGGCCTTCTCGTCGGCGGCAGGTGCCACCCACGGCTGCTCAATCTGGAAATCATGAGGCACATTGACCGTTCGCCAGCCACTGTCGTCGAAAGATTTCTGGTCGGCACCTGCCACAGAGCCGGCATGGAAACGCCAACCGAAATTCAAGTTCTCCACGATGCGCCCTTGGGCATTAGCCCACAAAACCGTCATTAGTACCAATGACGTCAAAATACACTTTTTTCCCATCTTCTGTTTGTTGTTTTAGTAGTTATTCTGTTTTCGAAGCCACTAAGTTCGCCATCTTGATGGCAAAGTTACAAAAAAACGAGAGAAATGCAAAAGATTTTCATCTTTTTTATGCCGAAACGAAGGATTTTCCTTGAGCTAAGCCCAAAACGGAGCACTCAAAACGCATAAAGTTAAAAAAAAAGCAGATTTCGCACAAAAATAAGGTTAGCTTTTAGAAAAAAATATTAACTTTGCACCAAACAAGAATATACACCAATGAAAAGAACGCAAACCATTCCTTTTGGCTGCTTCGCTCAGTCTGTCAGGCCAAAACTACCTCGACTCTGTGAAAGTCAAAATAGGCTACAGTCAGGGCAATCAGCGCACATCAGCAGGTGCTTTCGACAAGTTAGGAATTGACCGCATGAGCAAAGGCTTGATTATATCATCGGTCTGACCCCGATGATTAATTTCTGTATCGTCAACTCCACATTGGGCGTTGACGACAAGCGAACCTCCCCCGTATATCGTTCATTCTCGTTCGGATTAAGCATTCAATTCTAAAAAACAGATACTATGAAACAGTTCTCATATATAGCCATCAGTGCCATTTTGCTCTGCAGTTGTTCGCTAAACGAAGCACCACAGGACCAGATACCAGAAGAAGCGGCCTATACATCAGCAGAAAAACTCTATCAGAATGCTGTCGCCACCTTATATAATTATATGGGAGGCCATTCAGACGGCGAAGGTTTACAGGGCACCTGCCGCGGGGTTTACGACCTTCAGACCTTCGGCTCTGACGAGGCTATGTTACCCACACGCGGCATCGACTGGTTTGACGGCGGCCTTTGGCAGGAGATGTACAAGCACTCATGGAACCCTGGGAATGAGATCGTGGGTAACGCTTGGAAATTCGCTTCGGCCAATTCCGCTCACTCTATAACGGGCCTGATGCCGTTGACGAAAGCGACGGCTATACCACCATCTATCCTATTCCCAGGAATGTAAATACCTTAAATCCGCATATTTTACAAAACAAAAGATATTAAAATCTTGATTTTTTTTGGTTATAAGAAAAAATGTTCGTACCTTTGGCGTGAAAATTGCCAATCAAACATACTAAAGCTATATGTCATTAAAAAGAATTACACTACTTATCATAACGGCAATGGTTGCCGTCACCCATCTCAACGCACAACAGCTACGCGCCTCACAGACGCATTATTCTACAGATGATGGCCTGGCGAGTAATGCCATAGCCTATATTCTCCAGGACGACTACGGCTTTATCTGGTTAGCCACCTGGAATGGCCTTTCACGTTTTGACGGCTATAACTTCTACAACTACCGGACGGGCAATGCCAGCCACATAGCCAACCTACACAACCGTATCTTGAGTATGACCTGCGACCATTCGCAGAACATCTGGCTGAACATGTACGACGGACGTATCTTCGCACTTGACCGTAGCATTGACGCCATTATCAATCCTTTCGAAAACGTTAGCAACAGCGAAGAATACCGCACCAATTACCCATTGTTCAAAATGAGCAATGGAGACATCTTGGCATCCATCAATGGTGTTGGCGTCTATAAGATGAGACTCGACAAGGGCAAAACCAATATGCAGCTCATCACCACTTCACAACATACCGTCAGATGCTTCGCAGAGGGTTATCACGACGACATTTGGGTAGGTACCGAGAAAGGATTGCACCGTGTTGACATTGGCAACCTGAGTATTGAAAGAAAAGGACTTTTCGAGGACGAAGATGTCACTGCCCTTTACTCCAACGGCTATAATATTTATGTCGGATGTCGGAGTGGCAGCATCTATCTCTACTCCTACGGTCAGGAACCCCAGAAACTGCGTGAGCCCGATGGTCGCGGTTTGCTAAGCATCTTCGTCGACAGTCATGGACTGATATGGTTTGCTGACACCAGATACGGTATTGTCAAACTTGACCCTACCACCAAGATTGAGCGCCATTATCAGCAGCGTGTGCTCGTTCCCGAGCACGACGGCATTGGCGGAATCGTCAATGAGACTAACGGTACCGTGTGGATACGAATGAATCATGGTGGCTACGGCTACTATAATCGTGCGACCGACGAAGTGGAATATTTCCACAATGACCCCTCAAACCCCTGGAACATGTCGAACACCGTGAACGCTTCGTGGGAATTGCCAGAGGGCGTCATCTTCATGTCTACCAGCCGGCGCGGACTCGACAAGCTTGAAATACTAAAGAGCAATATCACGCGAACACTACTCGTACCCAATGCCGAATCGACTATAGATAACGAGATCCGTGGCATGTTCTACGAAAAGAAACGCAAATTGCTCCTCTTAGGCAATAAAAACAACACCCTCTTTGTTCTCCACCCAGACAGTACACGTACCACTATTACCAGCGACTCGAAGGGCACACCCTTAGGACGCACCTATGGCATTTCACAAGATTCAAAGGGCAACATTTGGCTCAGTTCCAAGGATCACGGACTGTTCAAGCTTGTCTTTGGAAGCGGCAATAGCTACACTTTACAGAACTACTGTCATGACCCTCATAACAAATACAGCCTCAGTTCAAATGCAGCCTATCAGACCGTTGAAGACCGGCAGGGCAACCTGTGGGTAGCCACTTATGGTGGAGGCGTCAACGTGATGGTGACCGACAAAGACGGGAAAACGGTTTTCTTGAATCCGAAGAACGAGATGCGCCGATACCCACACAACTCATTCCTCAAGGTACGTACCATTGCCCTCGACAAAAACGGCAATGTCTGGGCTGGCACTACCGATGGTATTCTGATTATGTCGGTAAAGAACAAGAAGGTAAGCATAGAACGTCTACGTAACTCGGACGAGGAGCCCGACAAGATACTGATGAGTAACGACATCGTCTATCTTGCCAGCGACAGTAAGGGCGGAATGTGGGTAGGAACAAACGGCGGTGGCCTTGCTCACACTATCGGACAAGACTCCAAAGGCACATGGCTCTTCGAGTCCTTCGGTTCTAAGGATGGCCTGCCTTCCGAAGAAATCAGAAGCATAACCTTTGACCTCAATGACAACGTCTGGTTTGCTTCAGACCATATCATCTGCTCGTATAACCCGGAGAAGCGCATCTTTACCACCTTCTCCAACCTGGACGGTGTAGACGAGACCTTGTGCTCTGAGGGCGCTGCCATCACCTTGCCTAACGGCATCATCCTCTTTGGTACCCTCAACGGCTACTACACCATAGACCGAAAAAAACTTGTGACAGACAACGCATCAATGCTTAAGTTGCGTATCACCGACTTCTTCATTAACGATGAAATTGTCAGTCCACATCTCAATGACTATTACAATTATTACGTTCCAGAAGCTAAGGAGGTAAAACTACCCAATCACAATGCCAATTTCAGCTTCCGCTTCTCGGCAATGAATTTCCAACTACAGCACCGCATACACTACCAGTATATGCTTGAAGGCTATGACAAAGAGTGGAAAAATGCAGACAAACAGCGCAGGGCGAATTATTCGGACGTTCCTACAGGCACCTACCGATTTAAGGTGAAGGCTTTCCTGCTTGACTCACCCGACAAGTATGACCAGCGCACGATTATCGTCCATGTGCCACCTTATTTTCTCCTATCAAGCAATGCCATCTGGATTTACATGGCGCTACTATTAGCCATACTTATCTTCCTGATGTTCTGGTGGCAAAATCACTTGGAGCAGCAGCAGAAGCATAAAGTCCTGAGACTTGGCCCTCAAGAAATGGCATTCGTCCATCAGGAGGATTACGACTTTGTTAAGTCACAGTACGATTGGCTTGAGGCTAATTTCTCGAATCCTGATCTGAAGACAGACGACCTGAGTGCTCAATCAGGACTTAGCCGTACAGAATACTCTGAGAGGATGAAGGAACTGACGGGGCTATCTGTTAAGGAGTTTATCGCCGATTTCCGTATAAAGAAGTCAATCATGTTCCTTGAGAATACTGACGACCTTATAGCGGATATAGCTGCCAAAGTCGGTTTCACCGACTCAGTCATCTTTAGTCGAACCTTCAAACAAAAGGTTGGCACAACACCTTCGAAATATCGTGAACAGAAGAAAAAGGATAATAACCAGCAGAAATCACAGAACATCACTACGGAGGATAAAACCGATGACTACGAACTGATTGACTAACCCGTATCACGATAAATAGAGTCGACAACAAATCATTAGCGAACAGAAACCGTTAAAGTTTTATAAATTATAAGCAAATATTCAATACGGATATCTCACTCTCAACTAAAAATCGTACCTTTGCAGCCCGTTAGAGTCCGTTGGGGCAGAGTGAAGTGTGTACGAACGTACACCGCCTCGCGGAAAAACCCCTAAAATACAAACAAAAAGCAAAATGTACGCAATTGTAGAAATTCAGGGTCAGCAGTTTAAGGCTGAACAGGGCAAGAAGCTCTTCGTTCACCATATCAAGGACGTTGAAGCCGGCAAGACTGTTGAATTTGACAAGGTACTGCTCGTAGATGCTGACGGTGCAGTCAAGGTAGGTGCCCCCACCGTAGAGGGTGCAAAAGTAGTATGTGAAGTTGTGAATCCGCTCGTTAAGGGTGACAAGGTGATTGTCTTCAAGATGAAGCGCCGCAAGGACTCTCGTTCGCGCAACGGTCATCGTGAGCAGTTCACACAGGTAGAAGTTAAATCAGTAATCGCTTAAAATTGTAGGAGGACAACAGAATGGCACATAAAAAAGGTGTAGGTAGTTCTAAGAACGGCCGCGAGTCAGCAGCTCAGCGACTGGGCATTAAGATTTTTGGCGGTCAGCAGTGTGTCGCCGGCAACATTATCGTTCGCCAGCGTGGTACAAAGCACAACCCAGGTAACAACGTGGCTATTGGTAAGGACGATACGCTTTACGCTCTCGTTGACGGAACTGTTCAGTTCCACAAGGGTAAGCGCGACAAGAGTGTTGTCTCAGTCGTTCCCAACGCTGAAGCCTAACAAACAAACAACAGCAAACAACTTATTCCAACAAACAAACAGCGTCCCGCCTTCATCCGTGAATGGCGGGACGTCTGCTTTGATAGCTTCACCGAACTCATCGAGAGTATCGGATATACGACGACTTAGGAGTAGATCTTGATTTCCTGCTCACCGCGTATGGCTCTAATAACATTCATGGCCAGTGCGGTCAGCTCGTCTTCGCCGGGATAGACGAAGACTGGAGCCAGATAGCTCAACTTGTGACACAGACTGTCGGTGACGTATCGGCTATTAGCGATAGCACCTGTAAGGATAATGGCATCAACGTGGCCGTCAGTAGCAGGAGCCAGCGAAGCCATCCATCGGGCTGTGCTATAGATCATCGCATCGAGCACCAAACGTGCGTGCTCGTCGCCCTCGGCAATGCGACGCTCCACTTCGCGAACATCATTAGTACCCAGATGAGCCGTAAGGCCACTGTGACCGTTTATCTTGCGCAACATCTCGGCCTCGGTGTACTGCCCGCTATAACATAGTTTCACTAACGATGCTGTTGGCAGCATCCCGGCACGTGAGGGCGAGAAGGAACCATCTCCGCTCAGAGCGTCGCTGCACTCTATGGCACGACCGTGGTGATGCATAGCAAACGAGATGCCACTGCCCATGTGGCAGACGATGAGATCTTGCTCCTCGTAGCTGACGCCATGCTCGCAACAGTAGCGCTTGGCTATCTCTCTCTGGTTTAGGGCATGCCAGATGGTCTGGTGAGGCAGTTCGGGCAAGCCGGTGATGCGGGCCACAGGAGCAAGCTCGTCGACGACGCCAGGATCTACCATAAATGCGCGGCAGCCTTCAATCTCGCCAGCGATACTCAGGGCGATAAGTGAACCAAGGTTACAAGCGTGGTGCATACGTGGGTGACGAGTATCGGCAATGACCTTGTCATTCAGTTCGTAGACACCACTCTCAACGGGCTTCACCAAGCCACCGCGCCCCACAACGACGTCAAAATCAAGGCCATAACCTTGCCGCTGCAATTCCTCCAGAATTTTCTCCTTGCGATAGTCAAACTCGTCCATGATGAAAGGGAAACGACATAGTTCCTCGAATGGATGATTCAGCGTGGCATGCATCAGCAGTTCCTCGTCGGAGAATACGCCTAACTTGGTGGAAATCATTCCTGGATTGATGGCAAGTATTTTCATAGCAGTATGTTATTAGGATTCACACAAATGTTCAATGACAAGCATATTACGGGTTGTAGTGCTTACGGCCGCGCGCTGGTCGGTGCGATGCCCAACAAGCCAAACGATGCAACCACTAGCATCGCAGACAACAAGTTGGCGACGTTTCTCCAAAATGGTCAGCTTCAAGTCGGTCAGATAGTCGCTCACCAGGCGGGTACCCTTCATACCGAAAGGTTGAAAACGATCGCCTGACTTAACGGGACGAATAGTAAGCGGAAACACCACCTTAGCAGCATCAAGGGTAGCACAGAAATGTTCACGGCTAACACTCACACCATCAGTGACCGCGATGCGGAATCGGCGGTCGTTGTGATAGCGGTAAATGCCTGGTTCAGGTATACAGAGCTCTGGTAAGGGCGAACGACGCTCCTCGACAACAAGGCGACCACGGTCGACGACGACCTCGTGGGTAGCTGACTGGAAAAGCCGTCCAGGAGGGCCGCTCAGAGCAGAGAACACCTGTTCTACCTGAGGCGACGAGAACCCCCGCGGGGCAAGCAGTTCGTAAAGCAGCGACTCAGGAGAGGGCTGCTGCATGAGACGGTTTATATTAACAGCACCGTCGCCAAAGATGGCGTCAATAGCACTACCGACAGCCTCATCATAAACCTGCTCAACCTCAGCCATCAGCTTAGCCGTACGGATGATATTCTCCTTGACGGCCGGATTGATAGTCTGTAGCAGGGGAATGACTTCAAGACGGATTTTGTTACGAACGACGTCAGGTACGAGATTAGTGCTGTCGGTCACGTAGGGTTGATGGAGTTCATCAAGAAAACCGACAATCTCTGAACGGCTAACGCCAAGCAGCGGACGCACCACATGACCATTACGTGGACGGATGCCTGTAAGCCCGTGAATGCCAGTTCCTCGGATAAGATTCATCAACAATGTCTCGACGGCATCATCTTCATGGTGAGCCACGCAGACATCCTCAGCCCCAATATCCTGACGTAACTGCTCGAAATAGCGATAACGTAGTTCACGAGCAGCCATTTCAACGCTTACTTGATGAAGCTCTGCATAAGTATTTGTATCAAAATGGATTAAATGAAGAGGTATTTCATAACTCTTACACAAATCACACACGAATTGCTCATCACGGTCTGACTCCTTGCCACGCAGATGAAAATTACAGTGAGCAGCCTCAACGTCATAGCCCAACTGTTTCATCACAAGCAGTAGTGCCACGCTGTCGGCTCCGCCACTTAGCGCCACGATATACTTGCCGCCATCATGACGGAGTAGCTGGTGGCGCTCAATAAAAGCAGTAATTTTATTCAACATATAGCACCAGTCCCTTCAGGTACTCACCCTCAGGATGATAGATGTTGACAGGGTGATCAGCAGGTTGATGCAACTGGTGCAAGATGCGCACCTTGCGACGAGCCAGGGCAGCTGCTGTAAAGACAGCATTACGGAAGTGGTCCTTCGTCACCACCTGCGAACAGGAGAAAGTAAACAACAGACTGCCTGACGGCATCTTCTCCATCGCCTTTTGGTTGAGCCGCGTGTAACCCTTCAGCGCGTTGTGCAACGCCCCGCGGTGCTTGGCAAAGGCGGGCGGGTCGAGCACCACGAGGTCGTAGCGTCCGTCCATCGTGTCGAGAAATTTAAAGGCATCTTCGCAGAACGCCTGGTGGCGTGCATCTTCTGGAAAGTTCAGGGCTACGTTGCGGTTAGTAAGATCAATGGCCTTGGCGCTGCTGTCGACGGAGTGTACAAGCTCTGCACCACCCCGCATGGCATAGAACGAGAAACCGCCGGTGTAGCAGAACATATTAAGGACCCGACGCCCCCGGGCATAACGCTCCAATAGCGAGCGGTTCTCGCGCTGGTCAACGAAGAAGCCCGTCTTCTGGCCACGCAGCCAGTCGACATAGAACTTCAGGCCATTCTCAATGGCGACGTTGTCGTCGCTGCCGCCATAGAGGAAGCCGTTCTCAGGCTCCATAAAAGGCAGAGTTGTCTCGCTCTTATAGTAAACGTTCGCAATGCGGCTACCCATCACCTCAACCAACTGAGCAGCTATTTGCTTACGGCAGAGGTGCATACCGATGCTGTGAGCCTGCATGACTGCCGTCCGTCCGTAGACGTCGATAATAAGTCCTGGCAGATGGTCGCCCTCGCCGTGAACCAGCCGATAACTGTTGCCAACGGCCGAGTCGGCCAGTCCAATCGTCTGTCGCATCTGTAGTGCTGACTGTAAACGGGCAGCCCAGAAACTGTCGTCGATACTGACGTCGCGAAACGACAGCACCCGCACGGCAATAGAACCTTGCTGAAAATGTCCCACAGCAATAAAGTCGCCATTAGCCGTGACGACGCGGACGACGTCGCCCTCTTCAATGTCGTCATCGACGTGCTGGATAGCCCCCGAGAACACCCAAGGATGGAAGCGGCGGAGGCTCTCGTCCTTACCGCGCTTGAGTTGTATTGTCTTCATATCAATCTTCAATTTTCACTCTTCACTCTTTACTTTTCACTAGCGAAGCGTCCTCACTCTTCACAATTTCATAGTCACCCGTCTGCTTCAGACGCTCCAGTTCCTCATAAAGCTGTATGCAGGCCCAAGCATCTGTGGCGGCATACGTCTTCTGCTTGTCGGTCAACACGTCGCGCTCCCAGTTCGTCAGGCGCTGCGCCTTGCTAATCTGCTGTCCGAAGAGATTAGCATAGAGTTTCTGCAGGCTGAGGTCTTCGACACCAATCTCGCGAACATGATCCTGAATATCAATGAATGTTCCCGTCTCAAAGCGCCCCATCTTGTGCAGTCCGTTGATGTCATCGTGCCACGACAAGCCAATCTTCGTCACCGTAGTATCTTCCAATAGTTTGACAATGGCAGGCGTCAGTCCTATGATGTTCAGGCGGAACAAGAAGCAGATGTCGTAGGTAGCCACCTGTAACAGGGCGACACGATAGACTGTACCCTTTGAGAAAGAAGGCCGCGTCTCGGTATCAAATCCCAGAACAGGTTGTTTCAGCAGGAAATTGACAGCTTTCTCAGCCTGCTCCTTTGAGATAATGACGTGAATTCTTCCATCGAACTCTGCCCTGGGCAACGTGGAGATTTTACTTTTATCGTACTTGTTATAAATCAGTTTTTTCATTCATAAATTGTTTACGAGGTGCAAAATTACAAAAAAAAACACGAAAGATAGTAAAATGTGAAAAAATTCAGTTACTTTTGCACGGAAAAAACAGTATTGATAAAAAATGGCAAAGAAAAAGACTTCAAAAAACAAGTCTGACAACTCAGCATTTAGCATCTCTGAGATTTTAGGCTTTTTCAAGATATTCCAAAACGAACGGTTGCATTTCTTCCTGGGACTGTTGCTGTTTGTTATTTCCATCTACACGGCACTGTCGTTCATATCATTCATAACAACAGGTGCAGCCGACCAGAGTGTCATTGAAAATTTGCGCGACGGCGAACTGGCCAACCAGAATCATGAGTTTGCAAACTCCTGCGGTTCCTTAGGTGCCTATCTGTCGTCGTACTTCATCAAGCACTGCTTCGGCTTATCGGCCTTCCTCATCCCCGTGACGCTGTTTATCGTATCGCTTCACATGATGAAGGCATACCGCATCAGACTCAGCAAATGGTTTCTCTCGCTGATGGTCATTATGGCGTGGTCGTCCATCACGCTGGCTAAGTTTCTCTCACCGCTGATGTCGGAATCACACTTTAACCCTGGTGGTGACCACGGACGTTTCGTCTGTCAGCAAATAGAGGGTCTGATAGGTACGCCTGGCCTGACGGCAGTTCTGGCCTTAGTAGCCATTGGATTCCTGACGTACCTCAGTGCAGAGACCATCCTTATTATTCGTAAGATCCTGAATCCCAGTAAATTCATAGACCGTGTAAAATTCAAGATTACCAACAATGACCCTGATGAGGCCATTGAGTCGTATGAGCAGCAGATAGAAACGGAGGAAGACCCCAACGTGTTTGACGACCCACAGATGCAGACAGTGGAGTTTCCAGAAGATGGCGAGCCCATAGGCAACGACGGCTACGGCCAACTTCAGGGCAGCTTCGGCAACACCGAGATAGACGCCGCCTCGTCCGTGACTCCTGCCAAAGGAGTCGCCCCCGACTTCGAGGTAGCCGCTGCCAGCGACGAGGCTGCCGCCGACCAGAAGACGCTAGTGACAGTTGGCGACAAGGAACTGGAACCCTACGACCCGAAGCGCGACTTGGAGAACTACCACTACCCCACCCTCGACTTGCTGAAGAAATACGAGAACGACGGCAAGCCCTACATCGATATGGAGGAGCAGACGAAGAACAAGAACCGCATCGTCGAAGTGCTTGGAACCTTCGGCGTCGAGATTTCTACCATCAAGGCCACTGTCGGTCCCACCATCACGCTCTACGAGATTACGCTGGCTCCAGGTGTCCGCATCTCTAAGGTGCGCTCTTTGGAAGACGACATCGCCCTGAGCCTCTCAGCCCTCGGCATCCGTATCATCGCACCAATACCCGGCAAGGGCACCATCGGTATTGAGGTGCCTAATGCAAAGCCGTCGGTGGTGTCGATGGAGAGCATCCTCAACTCGAAGAAGTTCCAAGAGACAACGATGGAACTGCCCTGCGCTATGGGTAAGACCATCACCAACGAGGTCTTCATGTTCGACCTCACCAAAGCTCCCCACCTGCTCGTTGCCGGTGCTACGGGTCAAGGTAAATCCGTCGGTCTAAACGCTATTCTCACCTCCTTATTATATAAGAAGCACCCGGCAGAACTGAAAATCGTGCTCGTCGACCCGAAGATGGTAGAGTTCAGCATCTACAAGACCATTGAGCGCCACTTCCTCGCTGCCCTGCCTGAGGAGATTAACAACCCCATCATCACTGACACGACCAAAGTGGTACGCACACTCAACTCACTCTGCGTCGAGATGGACGCCCGCTACGAGCTGCTGATGCTGGCTGGCGAACGAAACATCAAGGACTACAACAAGAAGTTCAAGGAGCGCAAGCTGAACCCCGAGAAGGGACACCGCTTCATGCCCTACATCGTGGTCGTCATCGACGAGTACGGCGACCTTATCATGACCGCCGGTAAGGAGATAGAGTTGCCCATCGCCCGCATCGCCCAGAAGGCACGTGCTGTGGGTATCCATATGATTATTGCTACGCAGCGCCCAACGACGAATATCATCACTGGTACCATCAAGGCCAACTTCCCGGGACGTATCGCCTTCAAGGTTTCGCAGGGCATCGACTCGAAGACCATTCTCGACCGCATGGGCGCCAACCAGCTCATCGGCCGCGGCGACATGCTCTACCTGCAGGGCAACGACCCTATCCGTGTACAATGTGCCTTCGTCGACACGCCTGAGGTGGTCGACATCAACAATTATATTGCTGCCCAGCAAGGCTACGCGGAGCCTTACGAACTGCCGGAGCCGAAGATGGACGACAGCGACGCGAGCAGCAGCGAGTCGCGCGACGTCGACATGACCCACCTCGACCCGATGTTTGAGGATGCAGCCCGGCTGATTGTCATGAGTCAGAGTGGCTCTACGTCGCTCATTCAGCGCAAGTTCTCCATCGGCTACAACCGTGCAGGCCGACTGATGGACCAGCTCGAAAAGGCAGGCATCGTTGGTCCCGCTTACGGCTCAAAGCCACGCGAGGTGCTCATCCAGGACGAAGTAACACTCAATAACCTGATTAGTAACTTAAAATCATAACCGAAAATGAAAAAGATTGTTTTTGCACTCACAATGCTGGTGGTCTGCGCAGCCGCTATGGCCCAGACCCCGAAGACCGTACTCGACAGGACAGCTACCGTTATCAGCAACCCCGGTGGCATTACCGCTACCTTCAAGATGACTGGCGGTATGGGCAATGCCAGCGGCACCATCGCCGTCAAGGGCAAGAAGTTCCAGGCCTGCAGCCCCGTTGCTACCATCTGGTTCAACGGCAAGACGATGTGGACGTATATGAAGAAGAACGACGAGGTGAACGTCACCAACCCCAGCGACGCAGAGTTGCAGAAGATTAACCCCTACAACTTCATCAACCTTTACAAGAAAGGCTACGACATGAACATGAGTTCAGCAGGCTCTACCCACACCGTCCACCTGACGGCACAGAGCAGCCAGAAGATTCAGGAGATGTTCATCACCGTTGACAAGAAGAGCTTCCACCCTACGCAAGTGAAGATGCTGCAGGGCAGGCGGTGGACAACATTTGAAATCAGCGAACTGAAAACGACAACGCTCAACGACTCGATGTTCACCTTCAACTCCAAGGACTTCCCCTCAGCAGAAGTTATCGACCTACGCTAAAATCAGCATCCGCAATAAAGCCTTGACGAGAAAACGTTTACGTTTCATTTTGACTCTCGTTGAGGCTTTTTTGTATTCTTTTTCACTAACTTTGCAGCAGAATACATCATACTCATAAAACTATATGAAAACAAATCTACTATCACTCCTACTTTTGTTGTCGGCTGGCACTCTTACCGCACAAGCCGACAATGAGCAGGTCATTACTGTCAACGGTCAGAAATCTGCAAAGACAGTCAGCAAACTGACCTTCAGCGGCGACAACGTTGTACTGCACTTTGCCGACGGCAGCACCCAGACGGTCGATATGGAAAGTGTTACTATTGCATTCACTGTGGTCGATGCCATCAAGACGCTTCAGACGACTGACAGCGAAGAGCCTATTCTCTATTTCGACCAACAGGGTCGGCAGCTGAAGCAAGCCCCCGTTAAAGGTGCCTACATCATGAAGAGAGGCAACAAGATTGTGAAACTCATAACCAAGTAAGCCATGAAGAAGACATTAATCACACTGTTGGCCCTTGTCGGCATGATGAGCGCCAGCGCCCAGCAGACTTGGGACTTTACCCATACCCCCGATGCCGACTCAACGGCATTGGCTGCCGCCAAGTCAGAGTGGACAGCCACCACCTCGGGTACCATCAACCGCTTCGAGAGCATAAATGCCATCGAGGGCGCCATCACCGCTGACGGCCAGGAACTGACTATGACCAAGGGACTGACTATCAGCGGGGCTGCCGCAAAGAAGATTCGCATCGACGTGAACAACCGGCTGCAACTGGCCGGCAAGAACATCACCGTCTCTACGCCTGCCCTGCAAAAAGGTCAGGTGGTGACTATTGAGTTTGCATCAACGGGCGACAATGCCGTCACATTCGACCAACAGACAAACCTGTCAGGCACGTCGGGCTTTACAACTGCCGACAAGAACACCGTTCAGAAAGGCACAGGCACCGTCACAGCCGACGGCTCTGTGTCGTTCAAGTCTACCGGTGGCTCCATCAACATCTTCAGCATCAGCGTCAGCGGCGGAAGCACACCCGCAGTAGAGGATTTCAACAAGGCCGTCATCACCCTGCGTAACAATACTGTCAAGCAGTACAATACCGCCAACGTCAGCAGCATCGACCTCGCTGACAACGGTAAGGTGACTGTCACAGCCAACGGCACAGCCGAGAGTTTCGACGATGTGGCCAGCATCAACTTTGTGAAGAAACAGGCCACGACGCCCGACACCCCAGATCCTGGCGATGATCCTACTCCTGGCGACGATTCCACGCCGACACCTGAACCCGATTCCGATCCCGAGCCTGCCGTCATCATTAACGGCGACCTGACGATAACCGACGCCAAAGGATGGCTCGAGTCTGCCTACGTCAAGTGGAACCTGCTCGAAGGAGCCAAGTCATACGCCGTCTACGTCAAAGGCGGACAGTATGCTGACTTCACCAAGATAGACCAGCAGCTCGTGCGCAACTATGGCACTTATGGCCGCGCCGATGTGGTGGGCTTGAAGGCCAGCACTTACGAGCTCAAGGTGATACCCGTCAACAGCAACAACCAGGAGGAGGTCTCGAAGTCCAGCAGTGTATCGAACTTAGAGGTGAGAAACTACAACCGCACGGGCTATGCCCACCACAAGACAACGGAAGGTATAGGAGCCTATAATAATGACGGTACGCTGAAGCAGGGTGCGCGAGTGCTCTACATCACCAAAAACAACGCCAAGACCGTCACACTCAGCATGAGCGTCGGCAAGAATGAAGAGACACGCACAGGTATTCAGGACATTATCCAAGCTTACGAGAAAGGTACTGAGACACGCCCATTGGCTATACGTATCATCGGTAAGCTTGCCAAAAGCGATATGCCAGAGTTAGGTAGCTCAGGCATCGGCCTTCAGGTGAAGGGTAAAGGCCAGAATATGAACCTGACCATCGAGGGTATCGGCAACGATGCTACCTTGCACGGCTATGGTGTACTGGTACGTGCCTGCAAATTCGTCGAGCTGCGCAACTTTGCCGTTATGATGCATCCTGAGGACGGCATCAGCTTTGATACCGACAACGAGCACGTCTGGGGCCACCATCTTGACATTTTCTATGGCGAGAACAAAGGTGGCGACAAGACGAAGGGTGACGGTTCGTTCGACGTCAAAGGCACATTCTACTGCACCGTCTCTGACAACCACTTCTGGGACTCTGGTAAGTGCAACCTCAACTCGAATGGCGACGAGGTCGACTACGTCACCTATCATCACAACTGGTACGACCACTCCGATTCACGCCATCCGCGTGTCCGCAATTCCAAGCACCTGCACGTACTCAACAACTACTTCGACGGCAACTCGAAGTATGGCGTCGGCGCCACCACCGGCTCATGTATCTTCGTCGAGAAGAACTACTTCCGTAAATGCAAGTATCCCATGCTGATTTCCAAACAGGGTTCTGATATCCATAATGGTGTAGGCTCTTCAAGCGACACGAAAGGCACATTCTCGGGCGAGGACGGCGGTATGATTAAGGCTTACGACAACTACATCACTGGCCAGAACAGCTTCGAACCCTACGTTGCTGGCGATGCACTTTACAGTCAGCACTTCGACGCCTATGTCGTTACAAACCGTAACGATCAGGTGCCTGCCAACGTTGTCACGCTGAAGGGCGGCACCAACTACAACAACTTCGATACCGCTAACGACTTCTACACCTACACCCCAGACGTCACTGCCAACGTGCCCGGCATCGTTATGGGACACTATGGTGCAGGCCGCTGCGAGCACGGCGACTTCCAATGGACGTTCAACAACACTACCGAAGACAGCAACTACGATGTTATCAGCGGCTTGTCGAATGCTCTCAAGAACTACCAGACAACCCTCGTGGGACTTTTCGGCGACGAAAGCGCACAAAACGGTGAGCAGGGTGGCGAACAGCCAGGTGGCAGCGATGAACCGGGCACTGACCAGCCAGGTACTGACGACACCCCCAGCACCCCCATTACTGACGCTACCATCTACTCGTTCGACGGGTCGCCCTTAGACGCCAAGTTCAACGTTGGTAGCAGCAGCTTCGGCGACGGCAAGATAACCTACAACGGCACCTATTATAAGAAAGGTGTGAAGCTCAACAGTTCGGGCAGCATCAAGTTCACCTCTCCCTCCGACTGCAAAATGACTATCATTCTGGCAACATCCAAGCCTGCTACTGATGTCACACTTAACGGCACGAAGACCACTGTCGGCGGTACAAAGAACGAGGGTGGCTCCTACTACCAAATGGATGCTATCCAGCTGACCGCCGGCACTGAATACACCATCACCAAGGGTTCTGCAGAAAGTCTCGTCATGCTCATCATTCTCGCGCCCTAAGCCCGCGCGACAACTTATCGCGAGAGAAAGCACCCCCTAACGAAGGTGCTTTTCTTTTGTTTTTATCCTGTTATCATTTTTTTTGAAAAGAAAAACGAAGAAAAGTTTGGTCACTTCAAATAAAATGTGTACCTTTGCACCCGCAAATCGCAAAACAATGCACCCGTAGCTCAGTTGGTAGAGCACCTGACTCTTAATCAGGGTGTCCAGGGTTCGAGCCCCTGCGGGTGTACGAGAGAGAAAAAAATGTTTGCGTTGCACCCGTAGCTCAGTTGGTAGAGCACCTGACTCTTAATCAGGGTGTCCAGGGTTCGAGCCCCTGCGGGTGTACAAGTAAAAAGGAACGCCGATATGGCTCAGTTGGTAGAGCAACGCATTCGTAATGCGTGGGTCCCCGGTTCGAGTCCGGGTATCGGCTCCAAAGGAGGGGACAATCAGAAGATTTTATTCAAGCGGGATTAGCACATCGGTAGTGCACGGGCTTCCCAAGCCTGGGAGGCGGGTTCGATTCCCGTATCCCGCTCTGTATTTATGTATTTACGTTAGTTCATATACGCCAGAAGGCGTTTTTCGTTTCAATACTTCCAACGCCACATCTTTGCCGGCCACGATTCCATAGCTTCGTAACACGCTCTCAACGGTCTTACGAGCTAATTCCGGATGGTTGTTCTCCTCACTGAGATGACACAACCAGACATGTTTCAGACCTTCTTTCATATTCTCGGCAACGGCCACACCACAGTCGCGGTTGCTCAGATGCCCCGTTGAACTCTGTATGCGCAGTTTTAAATGCTGAGGATAAGGGCCTTGTTGCAACATCTCAACATCGTGGTTGGCCTCAATGACTAAGTAGTCAGCTTGGGAAATATAGCCTTTCATCTCGTCGGTGACGCTGCCCGCATCGGTGATAATGCATATTGTGACGCCGCCAGCCTCTACCTGATAGCCTACATTCTCAGAGGCATCATGAGGTACAGAGAACGGAGTAACGCGAAAGTCTCCCAAGAGCAAAGGCTCCCCCGGCTCAATATAACGCTTCATGTTTACGGGTAGTTTACGGGCGACACAATAGTTGCGTTCGATACCCTCATGAACATTCCGAGTAGCATATATGGGCAGTTGATACTCATGACAAATACTCCCTACCGACTTAATATGGTCGGCATGATCGTGGGTTATCAGCACGTAATGCACCTTACTAAGACTGAGTCCAAAGTCACGGAACTGCTTCTTAAGCGTTCTTATTCCGACGCCAATATCTATAATTAGCCCCTCAGTTTCGGTATACAGATAGTAACAATTGCCACTGCTACCGCTACCAAAGGATATGAATTTCAACATAATTGGTTATTTTTCCTGCAAAATTACAAAAATAATTAGTATTTATGATTCATAATTCATAATTATTGCCTACCTTTGTACTTTATTAAGACTTAATGACATGAAAAAAACTATTTTACAGCTGATAGCTGCCCTATTGCTGGTAACATGCTCACCCGGTCGGTCAAATACTGACGAGCAAGCACAAGAGACAGCAGCAGAATTTGCCGAAGCCTATTTCAACTACGATTTTCAGACGGCAGGCAATTATACCACACCAGAATCCCGCAAATGGCTAAGCTATGCAGCGTCAAACGTCACACAAGCAATTGTAGATCTCTACAACGCTCAGGAGATACGAGCCACAGCAGATATAGCAGACTTCTATTGGGCCAACGACACAACGGCCATTGTCAACATCATAGTAAACCACTACATTACCAACGACAGCATCGGAGCATCACCTCGCATAGCCGAAGAAGGTTCATTCAGCCTGACCATAGTAAGACGCGACGACAAGATGCTCGTCAGAATGGGAGGCCCACTGCGAAATGAAAAGCAAAATCCCGACTAAGTCTCGGATGCAGCAGCGGATAATGTTCGTCATTATCTGTCTCATAGGCGGGATTTACAGCCTTCATACCCATATCGAAACGCACGATGAAATAGCCAAAGTTGAAACGGAAGCCCATCCCATAGTCAGCAGCCAGTTCACTGAGGAAGCTATCAAATGTAAACTGTCCGCCAGGCTGGTCTGGATAGTCACGTAACGTCCATATATTACCGGCATCGATGAAGAGTGCGCCATCAAGTTTCCAGAAGAGATGAGTACGATATTCCAAGTTTAAGTCTAACTTCATATCGCCAGTCTGGTTGATAAAGTCAATACGTCCGTCAGTACCAATATACTTTCCTGGTCCGATGCCTCTGACGCTCCATCCTCTCAGGGAATTGGCGCCTCCCGAGAAATAGCGCTTATCAAAGGGGAGCTGCGAAGAATTGCCATAGGGGTAAGCTATCCCCAGTCCGAAGTGGCACACCAGCTGGTTTGCATAGTCCAGCTGAATGATTCGCGTCAGGTCAACATCCCCTTTGACGTATTGCGCATAGGCTATGTTGAATACCATATCCTGCCCCTCATCGTTTTTCCGTGCGCCAAAAAACTTGGATGCCGTATAAAGGACATTGCCAGACGTCTCTATATTCGTTTTCAATGCCGTAATTCCATTGTTAAAGGCGAATCCGAAACCTATTTTAGTGATAAACAGGTCCTGATAATTATAGCGCAGTATAGCATTACGCGATGTCACATCAGCCAGATAACGCTCGTAGAACGTATCACTGATCCAGGGCATAAAGACATAATTCAAGTCAAGCACATCGAACTGATACTGATATGGTTTATCTTGAGGTGCCCAGCGATAGCGCCAAGCTGCCGAGACGAGTCTTCGGTGGAACTCTGGCCGATTCTGCAGGTCATATAGCAGCGATACCTCACTGGTGGCGTTGATGCTACGTCGGGTATCGTAGCTGATGAAAGGCATAAGGAAACGCGGAAACTTCAAGCGAGTCTCGATGCTATACTCTATGAAGTCCTGATTACTATATCCCTCCAACCCCTTGATAGCCTCGTAGGCTCCGCGTAATTCTACCGTCAGATTCTCGGACCCCCTGAAAAAGTTACGATTCTGGTAAGTCAGCGTAGCAGCAGCTCCTAGGTCGCCGGCAGTATTTGTGCCCTCAGGCTGGAAGCTCAGTGTCGACGGCTTATTGGTCTGCAGCAGGATGTTACAGTCGAGCAGCGCCGAGTCTGGGTGTTCTTGAAATGAGATATTCGTATATCGGACGGCTCCCAACCGTGCAAAGTGATTATAAGTGTTTTGCAGGTCGCGTGACGAGTAGTATGATCCCTCTCTGATATAGCAGCACTCATTGAGCACCTTCTGACGCAGATGGATGACGGTGTCCTGCTCTGTTCCGCTCCTGAACGTCAGACGCCGTATTTTGTATCGTCGGTGCAAGACGGAGCCTTCTTCAGAGCGGTTGGTATTTAGCAAGAGTTTCAAGTTCACGCGGTAGCTATCAGCTTCTCCTATAGTATCAGCCTCATAGCGTATATACTCCTTGTGAAAACGATAGTAGCCATGATCTGTGAGCAGCTGTGTAATGCGCTTGCGTTCGTTATCCAGCGCCTCGATGGTAAACTGCTGACCTGAGATAAGTCCCCAATTCATTGGCTGTGAAAGCTGAAACTCGTTATCGATAACGTGATCGTCAATCTGGTACGTGAGCTTACCAATCCTGAAGACCGGTCCCGGATGCAGCTTGTAATATGCCCATATCTTCTTGTTCTTCGTATGTGTCCAAAGTTCTGCTCCCCCCGACAGGTAGCCCTTACTTTGCAGCATCATCTGTAAGTCATTACAGCTCATTTGCGCCTGCACGGAGTCGTAAAGCACCGGCGGTTCACCCATACTGCGCAGCAGCCGGTTTATCCACTTGGTAGAATCGCGGCCTGAAAGGGAATAAACCTTCAGGGGCAGTTTCACCATAGAGAACCATTTTGCGTTCTCTCTCTGCCTGACAAAACCCTTTGCTGTAGTGACGTCTAACCCCTGATAGCTGCCATTATCGGTCTTTACCTTGACATTGTTAAGCAAATAACGGCCTTCGGGCACGTACTTCGTTTCCGCACACGATACAAGCAACAAGGCTGTCAAAATGCTAACTGTAAATGATTTAAACGTCACTCTGCCTGCAAAGGTACAAATATTTTTTCATTTCAGAGTTCTCTATTCCCGATTTTTTCGTAACTTTGCGCCATAAGCATTTATAATATGATAAGCAAAAACCAAATAAAACTTATTAAACAGCTGGAACAGAAGAAGTTCCGCCGTCGTGAAGGACTGTTTGTGGCCGAAGGGCCAAAAGTCGTTGGCGACCTTATGAAGCGTACCCTGCCAGTAGCCATCTACGCCACCGACGACTACACCCCACTCCTTCCAGACATCTCCGCACAGCGCATCACTCCCGACGAGTTGCATCGCATCAGCTTCCTACAGCATCCGCAGCATGTGCTCGCATTATTTCCTATCCCAGCAGCCGAAGATTTTCTGCCTTCCTCAAATCATCTGACTATTGCCCTCGACGGCATACAAGACCCCGGCAACTTAGGAACCATCATCCGGTTGGCCGACTGGTTCGGTATAACCGACATCATCTGCAGTGAAGAGACAGCAGACGCCTGGAACCCGAAGGTGGTACAGGCAACGATGGGCAGCCTCGCCCGGGTCAACATTACATATACCTACCTTCCGGCATTGCTCGATTCCCTTCCTGCAGACTTTCCCGTCTACGGCACGCTGCTCGACGGTGACAACATCTACAGCCAACCGCTGACATCTGGCGGCATCATCGTGATGGGCAACGAAGGTAACGGCCTGACAGAAAAAGTCAGGCGACGGGTGAACCGTCGCCTGCTTATACCTTCATACCGTAAGGATGATACGGCAGAGTCATTGAATGTGGCCATCGCCACAGCTATTGTCTGTGCTGAGTTTAGAAGAAGAGATAGCGGTTGTCCTTAATCTTTGCCTTCTGATACAACTCCTGCATGAACCGGCTGGCAGCCTGCATAGCTGTCTGCTTCAGCTGATCCTCAATCTGGTGAGTGTGCTCCTTGTCCTCACCATTTTCAGCAGTCTTGTTGACGCCGATAACCTGGAAGACGAATGCGCCGGAATTACCCTTGACGGGAACAGCGTGGAAATCTCCCTGTTTGGCAGCGACGACAGCACCAGCCAGCGCGGGCTCTGAAGAGCCTGTAGCCTGGACGAAGACGGGCAGTCCGAAGGAAATCTGCTTCACGGTGTCAACAACAGCGCCCTTAGCCTTAGCGTCGGCAATGCTCTTTACGCCAGCGAGCTTACCCTTCAACATGTCGTACTTCTTGTCGCGAAGCACCTGCTGCTTTAGAATATCCTTCACGTCATCGACATCACGATAGCCCTCAGGATGCACCTTCGTCAGCGCTACAACCAGCAGATGGTCATTAGAGCCACACTCATAGAGAGGACTGACCTGTCCGGGCTTGGAATCGAAAATCCATTTCATTGCCTCACGGGTAGAACGGATGCCAACAACATTGTGCTCGGTATTCATCAAGTCTTTACGCTCTGAGACCTTGAAGCCGAATTTCTCAGCGTTCTTCTCAAGTCCCTCAACGGTGCTATTCTCGCTTACAAACTGGCTGAACTTGTTGTAGGCGTCGCTATAAGTCTGCTTCGAGAAGTCAATTGTGTGCTTGATGATAGCGACATCATACTTTTCCACCATAGCGCGACGGTCAGTAACCTGTACGACGACATTGCCCTGCGAGAACTTGAGGTTCTTCATCTCGCCAGCTCCCAGCGTGTTGAGCGTCAAGAGATATTCCTTAGAGTCGGCGTCAATATTCGTAGAGTTCTGATACTGTGCAGAAGTGAGCCACTGCTTTTCACCATTCTGACCATATTTCTTAGCAATAGAGTCGAAGGGAGCGCCAGCATTGATAGCGTTATAGATACTGTCGGCACGCTTCTGGGCAGCCTCTGTAGTCTCTGCAGCAACTTGAATCATGCGGAACTCCACAGAGTCGGGGAGCTGCTGCTTGCTGATGAGCTTCACGACGTTCAGCGTGTTGTCGGCAGCGGTCTCGAAGGGAGCCGTTGTCTGACCTACAGCCATAGAGTCAATACGCGAGCTGATGTCGGTGGGCAGTGCGCGGCTTGTGACGGGCAGACCCATATAAGGTATCTGCGACTGAGCCTTGCGGACGACCTCTGCGGGAGCTGCGCCGCTCTGCAACTTCTGGCTAGCATCTTGCATATCCTTGAGGAGTGCAGCACGGTCGTTTGCAGAAGCCACAACCTGGAAGGCAACGTACTTGATGTCGCGTGTCTCAACAATTTGGCGGAAAGCCTCTTTCTGGCTGTCATACTTAGCCTTCAGGTCGGCATCGCTAATCTGAACCTCGTCATCCTTGATGCTCGAGTAAGGCATAGCTGCGAGCAGGATAGTGCTCTCCTGGTGCTGTGCATCGTGAGCAGCCTTAGCGCTGACGGGATTGCTCAGCAGGCAGTTCGAGAGAAGAGCCTGATACTTCTGCGCGAGTGTCTGCTGACGCAGGGTCTTCTCGATGAAGTGCCAATAGTCGTAAATAGCCTTGTATTGCTCAGCCACCTGAGGGTTCTGGTTCGACTTGTAGTCGTTGAGGAACTTGCTCAGCTGTGCGACGTCGAAGCGTCCTGTCTGCTGGTTGACAAAGGGTGTCTGCATCAGCATGGGGTTGGTACCCTCGCGGAGCATGTTCTGCATCTCGGCGTCGGTGACGGTGAGACCCAGTTCCTTAGCTTCCTTCTCGATAATCTTATTGTTTACGAACGTGTTCCAAACCTGGTCTTTCACCTGGTTGAGCTCGTCTTCGGTCAGGTTATCGCGTCCCTGTGACATTTTGATGACCTCCTGATACTCGTCAATCAAGGTCTGGAAGTCCTGGACGTTGACTTTTTCACCTAACACTTCACCCACCTGCTGACGCTGCTCGTTCTTGGATGCTTCACACGAACGGAACATCTCTTCAGCGATGAATGCAAAAAGGGCAAGACCGATGACTATGACAAGGGTCGGCCCCCAGCTTCTAATTTTTCCAATTGCTGCCATTTTTTTTAAATTTATTTGTTTTTTCTTGCTTTTTCCAAATTCAGCCTGCAAAATTAATAAAATTGTTGGACATAACGAAATTTTTCTGCAAAAAACCGCTTATTCCCCGACTTTTAATCGTACAAGTTCTATTTTTGTGGCTGTATTCTTAACAATTTTGAAATCGTAGCGTCCTATTGTCACCACTTCGTTGAGTTTCGGAAACGACTGGTATTCGTGGAGGATGAGTCCGCCGATGGTCATATACTCATCGCTTTCAGGAAGTTCTAAATCGAACATCTCGTTGACCTTCTCTATTTCCAGACGGGCCGAGAGCATATACTCCCCGCTCCCCACCTGCTTAGCCACATAGTTGTTGGAATCGTGCTCGTCCTCTATATCGCCGAATATTTCCTCCACGATGTCCTCCAGCGAAATCAGTCCGCTGGTGCCTCCAAACTCGTCGACGACGATAGCTATCGACTTGTGCTGCTGCATGAAAATCTTCATCAGTCGTGAGGCCTGCATCGTCTCGGGTACGAAAGGCAGTTGGCGGATACTCTCGCGCCAGTCCTTGGGATGCCGGAACATCTCTGAGGAGTGTATATAGCCGACGACGTGGTCGATGTCCTCATGATAGACCACCACTTTGGAGTGTCCGCTTTCTATGAACATCTGCTTGAGTTGCTCTATGTTGCAGGTGTCTTCTACGGCGTCAATCTCAGTTCTCGGCACCATACAGTCGCGGACGCGCGTCTCGGTGAAATCCAGAGCGTTCTGGAAAATCTTGACTTCCTCCTCAATCTCTTCGTCGCTTTTGGCATTGTCGATACTCGACTGCACCAGGTAGTCAAGGTCTACGCGGGTGAACTCATGATCGTCCTGCTCCTTCTGCATCTTGATGCCAGCCAACCACAGCAGACCTCGCGACAGGAGTGTGGCGAAACGCGAGATGGGGTACAACACGACGTAGCAGATGAAAGCAGGCACAGCAAAGAATGTCAGGAGCGCGTTGGGGCTCGACTTGAAGATAGTCTTCGGCAGGAATTCGCCTGTGAAGAGCACCACGAGCGTCGAGAGCAACGTGTCGGCCGTCACGCGAGCCCCGTCGCTGAGTCCGCTGAACAGCAGTTCGTCGAAGATAGCAGCGAAGAGTATGCCGTAGATGACCAGCGCAATATTATTGCCCACCAGCATCGTCGATACGAAGTCGTTGGGATGATGATAGAAAATAGCGATAGCCCGCTGCGCGAGTCCGTTTTTCTCCTTATCCATCTCTGCCAGCATACGGTTGCTGCTGACGAAGGCAATCTCCATACCCGAGAAAAAGGCGGAGAACACCATTGAGACGATAAGTCCAACAATCAGTCCTGTCATCGCTCCATCAATTATGAATCATCAGATATCAATATCTATTCCCGCTCCCTTTGCGTGCTTCTGGGTTGCCGGACGCATAGGCAACGGCATCTGCTGGGTGGTGTCGCCTGGTGTGTCCGAGGGTGTGCCAGACGATTCTTCCCCGCTTTCGTCTTCGGGAATAAATGAGCCTACGGAGTTCGAGACGGTATAGTACGTCATACGTTCATCGCTGCGGAAATACGTACCCTGCAGCGTTCGTTCGGGCGTAATGACTTTTGAGAACACATTCGAATAGAGTTCGTGCCGCAGTCCGTCCCAAAAGAGTTCCTCACTCTGATACAGCAGCCCGTTGATGTTTCTGATGCGCACGCGTCCCCTCAGTTTCCACAACTTCATCTGGTCGAAATACCAGGCGCTGTCAGCCTGTATGTAAGCCTGAACATGAAACTGCTCGTCGAACTGTTCGAAGAAGATGCCCTTCATAAACTCCCAGCGATTGGGCTGTCGGATGACGTTGACATCCCAGCGTTCGGTGACGATGCGGTACTTGATGACGCCCGAGTCGCTGATGAGCGTATTAACGCCATAGGTGGTCATCATCGACACCGAGTCGCGGTCGCGTATGGCAGCTGCTGTGTGCTCCTTAGCCTCTTCGCCACACGCCGACAGCAGTATGAGTACTCCCCACAGTACAGCTGCTGAAATCAGCCTGATATGATGATACCTCAGTTCCGACATTAATCAACCTTCCATTTCATAAACCAACGTTCGTTGAACGTGATGCCTATATTGATACGGAACGTGTTCTCGGTAATGAATCCGTCGGCCTTGCTGTGCAGCCACTGGCCGCTGATGTTCAGCACCGAGCGGCTGTTGTAGCCGTTGATAATGGGTAAGGCCACACCGATGCTGGCACTCAGTTCTTTCGGTCCTTCTAGTCCGTTAATATAATAATAAGGTGACGCATACCCCACGCCGAAGCGGTAGTGTATGTGGTCCAGATAGTTTCGGTTGGCAGGATTAGGGTCTGGCACCCAATCGACGCCCAAAGCCACCTTCTGGCGGTCCTTGAGTTGGCCGCTCAGCTTCTTGTAGCTGCCGTCGACATAGCCAGGAACGTCAACCCCACCCCATTTGGCGAGCGAAAAGTCTGCTGCTACGGTCAGGTTCTCTGCATGCTTGTAAGCCAGTCCCAGGCCGTAGCTCATAGGCAACGCCGAAGCATCGTTGACGACGAACAGCGCTGTGTCGGTCTTTGACGACGAGCTGTTCAGTCGCATGATACGCATCTCGGCATCGTTCTTCAGCTGGTGACCCAACCCGACGACGGCACCTATGGTGAGTATGTCGCGCCGGTTCAGGCGCTGCTTCCACTGTAGTCCGAAGTCCAGCTTGTAGCTGCTAATGCTTGTCGCGTATTTCTTGGTCAGCGAATTCGATGCCGACGACACCGTAGGTACTGCCGAGCGGTCGATGGAGCCCCACAGATAGGCAGCATTGACACCCACCGAGAGGGGCTTTGCCAAACGTGCGCCGACACCGAGGAACACTTGGTGTATGCCGCCGCTACCTGTATATTGTTCCGACATGCTTCCTGTCGTCCCATTGTAGCTCGTTGTCTTATAGTCATAGCCGACGTTCGTGAAAGGCAGTACACCGAAGGACACGCCGACGTTCTTCCAGGCGCGGAACGAAGCCGCCACATACTCGAAGGCGGCCATTGACGCATTACGGCTGACGCCGCCCTCCTTGAAGTTCGTCGTCTGTCCCGAGAGTCCCATATCGAAAAGCATTGTGAGCGAGTCGACGCCGGCATACGATGCCGGGTTGAGCGTGTTCACCTGGTTTCCACATTGCAGAGCGTAGCCCACCCCGTTCATACCCCGGCTCATGCCCTGTGAGTAGTCGCTGAGCACGCCAAGTCCGAACTGGCTGTAGGGTGACTTCGTGCCGCCCTGCGCCCAAGCTCCGTTGATGGTTGCTGCCAGCAGCAGGCAGCCTATGATTCTATTATAATACATTGTGTTTACAGTCGTATTCTGCTTTTTGAGCGCACAAAATTACAAAGAATTCTTGTAATAACCAACACTTTAGGCAGAAATGCCCTTTTCTTGTGCCTTTTTAACGTTTTTAGTAATTAAACTCGCACCTCTCACCTCTCACTTCTCCCAAACAAAAGCACCGGCTCAGAGTTGAGCCGGTGCCGATAGTCGTTTTCCTTTTCTGACAGTAACCGGTGTCTTACGCCTGATGCTGCGGACGGAGCAGGTCGTTGACCGTCTTCACGGGGTTGAAGGTGCCGAGTGGCACTTCAACGAACACCGTGTTCCAGTCGCTCATTGCGCCGTTCCAGAGTCCGGGCAGTTCGAGGGCCTTCAGTTCGCGTCCGTTCTTCGACTTCGACGAGATGAATCCTGTGGAGCGGTCGACGAAGTCGGGCAGGTTGAAGGGTTTGCCCTGATAGTCCTTGACGGCACAGACGAGGTCGACAGGATTGAAGTGTGTGCCCTGTGTGAACATCTCCATATACTCCTTATTGTTCTTGTCTATCTGGCTCGACTCCAGTATTTGCAGCGAGATGGTGCCGTCCTGATTGTAGGTGAGGAACGGTCCTCCTCCCGGCTCGCCAACATTCTTGACGACGCCGCAGACGCGCATCGGGCGGTTGAGCTTACGGCGCAGATAGTCGGCCAGCTCCTGGTCGCTGAGGCTGTCGATATCGGCACGTCGACAGAAGGCATGCTCGACGAAATGTTTGATTTCCTTCAGTCTGTTGTGGTCGGCCTCGCCCTTGTCGAGTTCTTCCAAGTACTTGAAGGCCAGCTTCTGAAGCTGTATAAGTACGCCGGCGATGACCTGCTTGAAGTCGACGGTTTCGGCTTTCAGCCTGTCGGGCACGACGTTGTCGATATTCTTGATGAAGATGACGTCGGCATCAATCTCGTTGAGGTTCTCAATGAGTGCGCCGTGACCGCCTGGTCGGAAGAGCAGCGAACCGTCGTCGTTGCGGAACGGCTCGTTGTCGGGTCCGGCAGCAATGGTGTCGGTCGACGGTTTCTGTTCGGAGAACGATATGTCGTACTTGATGCCGTACTT
>Ga0256405_10003890_pt1 | contig 29605 bp, 23 predicted proteins | sample RumenRJG_02DNA_FD_189096 | JGI IMG/M metagenome (GOLD analysis project Ga0256405, IMG submission 189096) | Bovine rumen microbial communities from Lethbridge, Alberta, Canada - RJG_02 | ecosystem: Host-associated > Mammals > Digestive system > Stomach > Rumen | place: Canada: Alberta... | reverse complement strand
TAAACTTTAGAGTGTAGCAGGCACCAAGGTGGCATAATACTATCATCTGTATGATCTTTTGCAAGTTTTGTAGTAAGCATCAAATGTTACGTGTTTTTCCAAGAGATGCTGATTTCAGGGTGTCAGGCACCAAAGTTAATATGTGCCTATGTGGGTCTATTTCTTTTCCAGAAGTTCCAGGCCTACGCTCTGTATCTCTCCCTCAACCGCAGCGGCCAGCCATTTGGCCATACTGGGTATGCCGCGACGATGCAGATAGAATTCGGGCTGCCGCACCATGGTATGGATCGTACCGCCCCGGTAGAGGACCGGGCGCCGCCAGTCGTAGAGGTAGATCCCGAAGGAGGGCGTCACCTTCAGCAGGGCGCGTACCATGTCCCGAAGCTGCTGCGTGAAAATGCGCTGCATCTGCTCATTGGTATCATAGGTCTTATTGTGCACGTCATTATAAAAAGCGCTCAGTAGATAATCCCGCACTGAGCATGCGTAAAGGTAGCGGTACTGGTCCCCTCTGCGCCGATAGAGGGCGCGGTACCAGTCCAGGGTAAGATTCTGTCCCTTGATGTTTTCGGCAATATCCTCCCGGACATTCCAAACCTCGCGGGCTGTCTTTTTCCATTCCTTGTTGAGGAGCAGGGCGCTGTCCGATAACAGGGTGACATTGTGGCAGGAGGGATAGAACTCCTGGTGGATCTGTTCCGCCAGGGCGGGTACGGCAAAGGCACCGGCACTCTCTCCTGCGATCAGCAGCTTATCTGCGTCTTTAAAGATGGTCTTGGTGATGCGCATGGACATTAGAAAATTCGCATAACCGTGAAAATACAGGCACTTCTCCTGCCCTTCTTCATCCTTGTAGTGGTAATTATTCCTGCCCAGGTGCATGTCTCCCGTGGCATAGGTGATTACGACAAAATTCCAGTCGCGGAAAGGATTTCTCCTGGCGCTGTTGTCGGTGATGCCGACACCTATATTAAAGAACTGGGTAAATGGCCGGAGATTGCTCCAATAATAATTGGGATGCCATGCCAGGACCCGGCCGCCTGTCACAGGACGGGCAGCTGTATAGGGGTTCCATGCGATACCGCCGCCGGACAAAAAAACGCAAAGATGGTCTGTAGTGCCCTTTCTCACATAAATATGATATTCGGAGCCGTCTGCTGTCTTTCCGCCCTCTACCGGAACGCGGTACCACTGGTAGGTTTCCATTTCCGGTACCTGCTGCGAAGCATCCTGTCCGGGGCGTACCCGAAGTTCCGGCGCCTCGAACCGGGTATTCTCCATGACATTCCCGATCACATTTTCAGCACGGTCTCCGATTTTCTCCTGCAGATTCTCAAATGCATGCCCGGCAAGCTGTTTACCTGCGCCGGCTGCACTGTCTGGTTTTTCTCCAATTGTTTTCTGTCTGGCCCCGATCGCGCGGCCGCGGTGTTTTTTTTCTTCCATTTATTCCCTGTCTGGCCCCGATCGCGCGGCCGCGGTGTTTTTTCCTTCCATTCTTCCAGCCATGCCAAAATAGTGTTACGTCTCAATCGTTATTGAATTAAAATAGCCGGATTGCCGCTGTCCCCGCCAGCTGGAGGAAGGAACCGATGAGTTCGGCTGCATATGCAGATGTTTTTAATTTAGATGCATATGCAGATGTTTTTTTTTAGCTGCATAAGCAAATGTTTTTGTTGCATACGCAGTTATCTTTTGTTACATATGCAGATATTTTGCGGCAGCATCCCTGAGTATATCTCCCCGGAAGATCACGAGACTGTTGACCAGAATCAGCATCAGCGCAATGCAAAGGACAGCCGGTGCTTTGTTTTTATTATATCCAAGAGCAACCGGGATGATCTGCAGCAGGCTCATCAGGACATCAAAAGCCGGATACAGGATGAATTCCTGTAGCTTCATCTGCTGTAATCTCGCTGCAGCAAACGTAACAATGATGAGCAGCAAAAACATGGAAGGGACCACCCAGGTAATCGCCCACGTCCCGCTATTGGTCAGGGAGGCAATGAGAAGGAGAACCGCCATGATAATGTAACCCTGGGTCGTCAGCATACGAATCAGGTTATTGCGGTAATAGACGGCAATCTGAAAGTCCACCCATGCAAGAAGGATAACCAGCATGAACACGTAGATCCAGCCTGCGGTGAATCCCTTGATGATTTCAAAGGCGCCCAAAAGAATTTCCAGGCTGATGCATAAAAAAGTCACTACCTGGACCATGCGCCTGAAACTCACTCTGGGACTGGGGAGCATCACGAAAGGATCATCCGTTGCGCCGCCCATATCCGTCAGTTCCCTCTGACAGAGGGGACAGCGGGCTTTCCTTCCTCGGATCTGTACCCTGCAATTCGGACAATACTGCATTTTTTCCTCCCTGTAAAAAAAATGTATTTACTGCTGAAAAAAAGTATGTTCATTGCTGAAAAAACTGCTTCAATATGAATCGATGTCTTATTCAAAGTCGATCGAACTGCCCCCTGGCCGGCGGCAAAACTGCTTCAATTCGGAACGGTGTCTTCATAAATCCAGGAGTCATTGGTGGCAATCTCCACATCAATCCCCAGATCGGCCATTTTTCGGAAGAAGCGCATCAGGACAGGATTCGTTACAAATGAGCTTCCGACACCGAAACACATCTTACCTCCAAATGAGCAGACGCTGATCTGAACATCCGGTGCCGCCATAAAGCAGCTGAAGCGGTCTATGTAGGAATGAAAAGGCTCGGGAATGGTGATCCTGCCCACATTGGAAATGGTTCCGGTGATTCCTTTCTGCACGCCGCTGTTGACCGCCGCGATGACCAGATTCTTGATAAAAAGCGGAACCGGTCGGATCGCGATATTGTGCTCAAGGCGGGCATAATCATGCATGGAGAGAGCGACCTGGTCCTGTGTGAGTTGCCTCTTGAACGAGGCCTGGACCACCTTCAGGATGCTCCCCAGGCTGCCGTCGTACTGCTCCGGATAGAAAGCGACATTGATCACGCCAAAAAAATTCCTCGCCGTTTCCGATTTAAAATAATTACGCAGGTTAACAGGGACGCTTAACACAATGGGAAGCTTTTTGTCCCTTTCACGCATTTCCTCCAGAACCGACTCCATAAAGAGGGCCGTTGTAAAAGCAGACACCGTGGTATGATGTTTCTTTACTACTGTCAGGAAATCGGGAACCGGGACCGTACCTTCGATCAGGTGTATCTGCATGTGTTCGTCTCTTTCCCCCTGCATATGATAGGCTCGTCGGGGAAGTCTTTCCGCGGGCTTTCCTTTTACCTCCTTTTGATAATACCGGCTGAAGGAATCGTCCTCTTTTTCCTTGACACTGGAGAGGTCCAGGGGACCCTTCTCTTCGATGCTGTGGGCAAGGATGAGATAATTGCATACAATAGCCTGCAGAAAAGAAAAGGCGCCTGTGCCGTCCGTCAGCACATGGAACATCTCCAGATTGATCCGGCGTCGGTAGTAATTGACCCGGTACAGGAGACGCCTTCTGCCGTCAAAATAGATCGCGCTGCAGGGAGGCTTGTTCTCCGGCTGCACTACAGCCCGGATATTGCTGCTGTCCAAGTAATACCAAAACAGTCCTTTGCGCAGAACACTCGCAAAATGCGGAAAATCAGGCACTGTCCTGTCCAGTGCCTGTTGCAGAAGCGCCCCGTCCACATCCTCTTTCAGTTCGCAGGTAATCCTGAAAACGCGTGTATCCGCCCCCTTCGCAGTCGAGGGAACAATCTTTGCCGCATTGTCAAGTTCGTACCACTTCGGTCGTGCCATATCCAGCGCCTTTCCGATCCTCAGATCTAAGATTCTTACTAAAAGATACCACAGATAGACGCGTTGTGCCATTGCCTATACAATACAATGACGGATTACTACATCTCCTCCCGGAATACGTACCTGTAATTACTCCAAAGACAAAAAAGAAGATTCCGGCGATATTTCTCCGGAATCTTGTTTTCCATTTGGTCGATAATTACACCGCCCTATGTCTTTTACCACAATTTAGGGTGTCAGGCACCAATATTTCTACAATTCATGGTGTCAATTTAGGGTGTCAGGCACCGATATTTCCGCAATTCAGGGTGTCAGGCACCGATATTGGGAACTTACGATTCCAAACCGGAAGTTTGGCTGCCCGCTTCGATAAGCTTCTGTTACGATCATATCCCATTGATCACGTTTTCCTTTCCAAACCATAAAAACACCTCCGGGGTTATTCTTTCATTTTAACCCCGGAGGTAATAAACCAATTATCTACTGTTTACGCTGCCAGTACCGGCAGCGTCCTTTCATTCTGTATTAGGCCGGGGCACGTACCCGGGAAGGAGGAGGCCCCAGGTCCTGCTGTCTGATGCGGAAATGACTGACCGGCCCGTCCTTATCCCCTTACTCGCTCAGGTCCGCGTACATTTCTGTGAATCTGCCGATCAGGTCGTCCTTATGGGCGGACAGATAGTCAAAGTCAAGAGCGACGATTCCAAGCCCGTCTTCATCCGGCAGCCCCTGGAGGTCACAGAGGGTGTTGGAGCCGCGGCCCGCGGAGGCCTGAGCCCTGGCATCCTGAAATTCCGCGCTGGAAAGAAGGTCCATCATGGCCTGGGCAGCGGCAAGGTTGGGGGCTGTCTTAACGATGGCGGCGCCGCCTGCCATAGCCGTATTGCCCTCTTCCATGTATACGCACTCGATGGGAGCGCCGTCATTGATCAGGGCTGCTACGCTGGACTCATAGGATAAGCCAACCACATATTCGCCGGTGCTGACCAGGTTGAAAACATCCTTGGAGGAGGTGGTGGAGAATGTCTGGGGGATCAGCTTCGCGATATAGTCCCAGCCCTTTTCATCATCAAAGGAATCGCCCATGGTCGCCAGGATGGTCTGGAGCTGCCGATAGCCGGAGGATGTGGAATCCGGTGCCGCCAGGATGATCTTGCCCTTCAGCTCGGGCTGAAGCAGGTCCTCATAACCCTTGATCTCAATACCCAGCTCATCTCTGAGCTCGGGATTCACGACCAGGCACATAAGCTGTACATCATAGAAAGTATAGTAGCCGGACTCGTCATGATAGCCCTGCTCTTCATCGCAGGCCGCCGTATAGGGCTGGAGGATATCATGGTAGGAATCTCCGTCTGCCGCGAACATACCGCCGATTACGACATCCGCGTCGGTGGACTCATCAGACCGGATCTTGGTGGCCAGAGTACCGATGGAATCGGCCTGGATCTCCAGCTCGCAGTCCGGATAATACTTATTCCAGAGCTCCTGGAGCACCTCCTGCTGCGTCTCTTCCATGGTCGTATATATGTTCAGCTTTCCGGTGATTTCCGCAGAATCATGCACGTAATAGGGCCTTTCCTCATCTGCCGAGGTCTCTGACTCCCCGCTGCTTTCCTTAGCTGCAGGCGCCTCTGCCCCGCCGCCGCAGGCTGAAAGCATCAGGGATACCGCGGCCGTCAGGGCCAGAAGAAGCATGGCCTTTCTTTTTTTCATAATTGTCTCCTTTCCATGTGGGGGTTTCTGGTTGCTCTTATAATGATCACGCCTCGGCGTGATGATTATCCTTTGAAGGGGCCTATACCTGAACATCCTCGGACTTTGAAATCTTCAGATAAATGACCAGGCAGATGACCGTCAGGACTGTCGTGACCGTAGCGAAGACGGCTGCAACCCCATAAATTCCGCTGGTGATGCAGGTATATGTGCCGATGGTCAGGGTCATGGTGGCATTCTTATAGAGGATGACACCGGAGGACATTTCCGTGATGATGGAAACAAAGCTCAGGACCGCGCCGGAAATAATGCCTGAGGACATCATGGGGATGGTGACCCGGACAAAGGTTTCCGCCCGGGAGGAGCCCAGGCTCAGGGCCGCTTCCTCCGTGCTTACGGGCACCTTCATCATGGCGGCCGCTGCTGACCGGCTGGTAAAGGGCATCCGGCGGATGGCCAGCGCAATGATCATGATGGCCAGCGTGCCCGTCAGGGAGAATGGCTTCCTGGAAAAGGCGATGATAAGAGAAATACCGATGACCGCACCGGGCATGATGTAGGGCATCATGGAGATGGTATCAATGGCATTGTTGAACATGTTGCTCCGGCGGACGACCAGGTAGGAGATCAGGACCGCAATGACCAGGATGATGACCAGGGCCAGTACGGAGATGATCAGAGTATTGCCCAGGGCCCGGAAGAGTCCCTTTTCCACGGCCTTCTCATAGTTGACCAGGGAGTAGCCCGGCTTCAGGATGCTGTTGGTGTAGTTCCTGAAGGACATGTTGATGATATAGATCTGGGGCAGGAGGGCCACCGCCAGCAGGAGGTAGCAGTACAGGTTCATCAGGATCCCCGAGAGCCTGCCGGGCTTTTGGGGAGAGATCGGATGAAGGGCATTGATGGTGAATTTAAAACGGTTAGAGGCCGCCTTCTGAATCAGGAAGATCACGGCCGTGACCAGAACGGCAATGATACTGATGGCGGCGGCAAAGTGGAAATCCGATCCGTTCTCACCCAGATATTCATTATAGATAAGGACCGGGAAGGTGGTGTAGCCCCTGCCGATCAGGACCGGTGTTCCGAAGTCGGCAAAGGACCGCATGAATACAAGCAGGGCCGCCGCCAGGATCGTCGGCATGGTCAGGCCCATGATCACCTTCCGGAACCGCTCTATGCCCTTGCAGCCCATGGACTCCGCGGCTTCCAGAAGAGAATTGTCTATGTCCCGGAAGGCGCCGTTCATGTAGATGACGACCAGGGGGAAAAGCTTCAGGACCTGGACGAACACAATGCCGCCGAAGCCATAGATCGAAACGCCCCGGATACCGACTGCCTTCAGAATGCCCGTCAGGATTCCTGAATTCCCCAGAAGCAGGATCCAGGCATAGGCGCCGATGAAGGGGGCCGACATGGTACAGAGCAGACTGAGGACAAAAATCACCTTTTTCCCCTTCAGCTCATAGAAGGAATAAAAGTAGGAGAAGGGAATGCCTGCCAGAAGGCTGATCGCTGTGACCGCCAGACCGATTTTCGTGGAGTTCCCGATGGTGCCGTAATAATGCTTCTTGGAGAAGAAGAGGGCAAAGGCATCCAGAGAGAAGGCCTCGTCCCTGAAAAAGGCTTCTTTAAGCAGGCCGCCGATGGGATAGACCAGAAAAATCAGAAATACTGCCATGAGGATGACGGACGTAATTGTCCAGAAATCCACCCTGAACTTTCTTTTTGTCATATGGGTCCCTCCCTTCCGTCAGTCCCTGGTCCGGTTGATCACGCCGCTCATGATGGATTCCTGCGAACGGGCATCGAAAAGGTTGATCTTCTTCATGTTGACAGACAGAACGACCCGGCTGGCCGGAGGAATGATCCTGTCGATGTCCGTCTCCTGAATGATCTCTGCCCGCTCCCCTGTGGACAGTTCCACAAAATAGTGGGTATTGGAGCCCAGAAAGACGCTGTCCTTCACGACTGCCTCTATCCCGGAGGAGGCATCCGCGTCCGCCGGCTGGATAAAGAACTCCTCCGGCCTTATGGAAATATTGACGTCCCTGTCCCTGACCTCCTCAGGCCGGACCGTGCTGATGGGCATTGCAAAGCCGCTTCCGAAGGTCAGAAGGGCCCCGGATCCGGTCCCGGTCAGCCGGCCCCTAAGGATATTGGACTTGCCGATGAAGGTGGCCACAAACTGGTTGGCCGGCCGCAGGTAAATATTGATGGGCGTGCCGCAATGATTGATCTGGCCCTTATTCATGACCGCGATCCTGTCTGAGATAGCCATGGCCTCTTCCTGGTCGTGGGTAACATAGATGGTGGTAATGCCTACCTCCTTCTGGATCTGACGGATGACCGTCCGCATCTCGACCCGGAGCTTGGCATCCAGGTTGGAGAGGGGCTCATCCATCAGAAGGACATCCGGCCGGATGACCAGGGCCCTGGCCAGGGCTACCCTTTGCTGCTGGCCGCCGGAAAGATTCTCCGGCATCCGGTCCGCGTACTGGTCCACATGGACCAGACGGAGGAACTTGTCTGCCTCCTCTCGGATCTTTTCCCTGGGGAAATTCTTGTATTTCAGCCCGAATTCCACATTCTTTCTGACGGACATATTGGGAAAAATGGCGTAGTTCTGGAAGACCATGCCGATCCCCCGCTTGCCGGGGTCCATGTCATTTATGAGGTTGTCATTGAATTTAAAGGTCCCGCCTTCAATGGAATTGAAGCCGGCGATCATGCGAAGCAGGGTGGTCTTTCCGCAGCCGGACGGCCCCAGAAGGGTAAAGAACTCCCCGTTGCGTATGGACACGGACAGGTCCGGGATCACAGTCGTTTCCCCGTATCTTTTTACTCCATGGGAAATATCAATTGACACACTCATATGCATTCTCCTCCTTTCTCCATCAGAAAGCCTTTCTGTCTATGGGAAAAATATAAGATTTTTTCAGAAGAACTGACACCCAAAATCCAAAACAGATGGAAAAAATCCGAAACATGTTCAAAAAGAACAGCAAAACAGACCGCGGAATCGTGCAAGTTGCACAATTCCGCGGTCCCACCGGCCCTTAGCGCTTCCGTCCCTCTCCGGTCAGTTTTCCAGAGCATGCAGCATGGCAAGAAATTCTCTGGGACTGTAACCGACATATTTGCGGAAGACCGTATTAAAATACTTGTACTCACTGAAGCCGCAGGCCGCGGCCGCCTCATGGACCGGGACCCCGCTGCGCAGCATGACCACTGCCGCCTGGATCCGGTACCGGTTCAGATACTCATTGAAGGTCATCCCGGTCCGGGACTTGAACCTGCGGTTCAGGATCACGCCGCTGTAATTGCAGACCCGCTCCAGGTCGCTCATGAGGATCTTTTCCGGATAATGCGCCTCCAGGTAGGAAAGCATCTTTTCGACGGCTTCATTCTCCTCGTCCTCTTCCCTGCGGCCGGGAAGCAGATCCATAGAGAGCACCCTTTCCATTTCCTCTTTCCGATCCCGAAACTTTCTCTTCTCCTCCAGCTTTTTTCCGGCCGCCAGGATAGTCTTCCGCAGCTCCAACATATTCAGAGGCTTGAGAAGATAGGCCACGACACCGTAGGAAATCGCAGTCCTGGCATATTCGAACTCCGAATAGCCAGACAGGATGAGGGCCGCGTAGTCATACTCTTCTATGGTGTCCCGAATCATTTCCAGGCCGTCCTTGACCGGCATGGTGATATCCGCGATGACAATATCCGGATGAAGGCTTCGGATCGCTTCCTCCCCTTCTGCCCCGTTCCTGGCTTCTCCCGCGACCGAGCAGCCCATGCTGCTCCAGTCCACCGTATATACAAGGCCCTTTCGGATTATTTCCTCATCCTCCACGATCAGTACCTTATACATGCTCCGCTATGTCCTCCTCTTCTGCCCGGGCGAACCGGTCTCTTTCCCGGTTCCTTCCTCCCAGCGTATTGATGGCCACCGTGACCTCCAGCCCCGGCGCCTCTGTATTGCGAATCGAAAGCCCGCTCCCCGGCCCATACCGGAGATAGAGGCGTCTGGACAGGTTTCTGAGCCCGATGGATTCCGCGCTGTTATCATGCCCGATCAGCTGGTCCTGCAAGACCTTCAGCCTCTCCGGCTCCATGCCGCCCCCGTTGTCCTCCACGATCACTGTCAGAACCCCGTCCTTCAGAAAGGCCCGGATCCGGATCTCCAGCTCCATCTGGTGCCGGAACCCGTATTTGATGCTGTTCTCCAGGATCGGCTGGAGAAGGAGCCTGGGGACGATCACAGCCCCGCAGGAGGGATCCACCTCCGTACAGCAGGTCAGCCGGTCTCCAAACCGGGTGAACTGGATCTTCAGGTACTTGTCGATATATTCCATATCCTCGGAAAAGGGCACTTCTCTCCGGCTTCTGCTTATGCTGTAGCGCAGGATCTCTGTCAGCTGCCCGATCAGTTCACTGGCCTTTTCCGCATCAAAGTAGACCAGGTTCCGGATGATCTCCAGGGTGTTATAGAGAAAATGCGGATTCATCTGGGCGGTAAGCTCATTCATTTCAAAACGGGCGTTGAGCCGGACAAGCTCCGTATTCTCGCTGTTGAGCACGTTGATCGCGTCCATCATCCGGTTGATCTGCATGCTCACCTCGCTGAACTCATCTTCACTATCGATCCTGACCCGGTGGTCCGGATCCTCCGTCCGGATGATCCGGAGCTCCTTAACCAGGGTGTCGATGGAGGATGCGTTCCTTTCCGCCATGTCTCCGGCCATTCCGTTGGCCAGCTCCCGCCAGACATAGCCCATCAGGAGCATGATCAGGATTCCCAGAAAGAAATTGCCGTTCCGGGGGGCATAGACCAGGGAATAAATGACCGCGGATCTGTCCTCAATCTTGGAGGACACGACCCAGTACCTGTCCTCGTTGATGTAGCAGATGCCGTGCATGGTCTCGGACTGTTCGAAGTTTTCCTTTCCCCTGTATTTGTTCATGCTGGTCACCAGGCCGTATTTGCTGGTATACATGACATTGTTGCGAAGATCTGTCACCACACCGTCAAAGTTCCGCTCTGAAAGCATGTAGTTCCAGCTGCTACCGGAAAGCAGGAGGGTCAAATAGCCCTTTACGATCCCCTCCTCCCGGACCGGCAGGATATAGAGGGGATCGGCATACTCTCCATTGTCATAATATACCGTCCGGTAGACCCCCTCCCCCTCCCGTGAGGCCCGGTAGCAGGCGGCGTAGATATAGTTGATGAGGTAGGTGGAAAAACTTGTGTCTCCGTAGGAGGAGGCGACTACCCGCTTGTCGCTGCTGGTCATGATATAGTTGGTTATGACCGCGTACTGGTTGAAATAGCGGCGAAAGCTGGCAGAGAACTTCTCCCTGGCTTCCTCCGCCCCCTCCTCTGCCAGGCAGTCCGATACCATGCGGAGAGTCTCCGGATCCTCCAGAAAGGTCCGCTCCGCCGAATCCAGTTTTTGGAAGGAGTCCGTCAGCGTTTCCAGATGGCGCCTGGCATTCAGCTCATTAGAGATATAGGCCATCCCGATCTGGCCGGCTATGAACAGGATGCAGCTGATCAACGTAAGGAGGAATACCTTTTTGGAGGCGGCCCTGGCGAGCTGTGCCTGAAAACTTCCTCTGCTGTTTTCCATTGTCCCTTTATCTTTTTTCATACATGGCTCCCGGCTCGTTTATGGCAGGGCCGCCGGCCCCCTGTGCCTGCAAAAAACAGTCTCTTCGGCCTCTTTCTTTGCATTTGTCCCTCAAAAACACTATACCTGAATAATTCACCGATTATTCGGTAATCGTAGGAAACCCGCGTCGTTACTACATTGGTGTAGTCGTAATTCGTCGTGGATATATCATCAAAGCCCATAGTGAGAAGGCTTGTCAATATATCACGATTTTACGTCATACATTATAACAAGAATTTATAACAATGTACTTAATAAAATACTTCAGGGTGTCAGGCACCAAAGTCATAGTTTTCAAAATTCACTTTGCAAATTATACAATTCGGCATGAATATGGTAAATTCATTTTGCAAAAGGAGGTATGAGCGATGCATGCCCTTATCAATCGCCCAGTTTATATGGAACAGCTTATCAGCTTCCGGATTGAAATCGCGCTTTGACGATTACAACATGTTCCATACACTTTAGACACTAAGACAACAAAGGATGGTTCCCTGATATACTTACCTCCTCCAAAAGAACCTGCATCAACACAGTTACGGAATCATTGTGGTCTGTTGTATGGAGAGCACTCAAAGAAACATGTCAGGAACCACATTCTTGATATTGATCAGCTTTTTTGATAATAGATAAACAAGAGCCGACAAATAGTTTCCTATTCGTCGGCTTATAACATTAACATCATAGAAGACAATTTCTCCGGAATCTTCCAGCGGCATAGCGACGGAAATCGCTCTGCATCGATTTCATATTGACATTATAAATACATCACTGAATACCCTTCGGATGTATGACGAATACCTGTCAAATGAGATTGGTGATGCGGACTGGGACGAGCTGGAATGGTGAGAGCGATAGCGGATGATGGTATTAATTTTGATCATCAACGAATTCGGTTCTAACCAGGGTCCCGCAGTTGCAGGACGATGAGGGCCAGAGAAGAGCGATCACCCCACTGGCTGGTGTCCAACACATGAGGGGATGTCGCCGATATCGCCCGCGGGCAGCTTAAGGTGTGCTCAGAAACGGAAAAGATTTAATCCTATCTCCTCATCATAGTAACGATCCACTTCACCGTCGATTATGCGGATGACCATTTCACATGTGGCACTGACATTCGCTCTGTTGAGATGTCCGCCCTTAACATCCCCCTTTGCGTCTCCGGCGCTCATGTGCAAATGCTGATAAAAATTTCCGTCCATCGTGCTGATCGTGCCGGTCAAAGAAACGATTTCATAGGCGCCCTGAAAACGGTTGGAGTGGTATTTTTTCTCATTAGTAAAGAATACTCCGACGGTAAAATCGTCGACTGCGCCTAAAGCTTCTACTGTTGCGAGGCAGATTTTCTCTTTCTCTGCCAGGACGCGCACCTGTTCCACGATTTCCTCATTCTTATCAATACGGACAATCAGCGTATCTCCGAATCTCCTATAGTCCATAAATACCTCCCTAATACTGAATTATTTACCAGTTTACTTGTTGGAACTCCCCCATCCGGTCCGATCCCCCTTTGGAGGGCTGAGTTTAGTGTGTCAGGCACCAATGGTCAGTTGGTGATAAATGTATACTATTATTTTTCATCAAGATCAGAGTCTTTACTCCACCAGATTTATATATAGCCTTATCCCTGTAGCCAAACCAAACTCTGACCATTTTAAATTCCTCAATTTACGCGTTGTTAATCTCGATAATTCTAAAATGATATTCAAAGCACAGTCCCCATTACGGGGCACTTATATTATTATGCCATATTTTCAAAGTGATTAACAGAAGGCGAGGCTCTAATTCGAATCCTCAATACATCTATGCCACATAGAAACTTATCAGGGAACTTCCATTAATTCAATGTATTAGTTTTATATTTGTTGCCCTCTTCGATAATAATATGATTCAATTCTGACGCATCTTGAGATGCTGCTGCAATCTAAAACCGCGGCTGGCAACAAGGGAACCGTTATTGTTACAGCCCTGCTGCTGTGCATCCTGACGGTGATCGTTGAACCGATGGTCTACCATCAGGAATCCCTTCAGATTCATATAGTACAAGCGCAGGTAGACGACACCGCTGCCATGATTGCACTGATTGCAGCAAAGCAGGGCGTTCGGGAATGGATACGGCTGATCCTTTATGTCTCCGGGGCCCTTTCCTTCCTTTCTATGGGAGGCTTTTGGGGTAAGTACGCAAAAGAGGAAGAACCATGACGAAAGAAAACAAAAGTCTTATGAAACGAATTTCAGCAGCTCCTATGAATGTGATGAAGCGGCAAAAACCATCATGAACACTTTTGAGTGGTCGAATCGCGATTAAAGGATAGACAGAGCGGTTGAATGCTCTACTTTATGCATCTATGTTCATATAGGTACAGCGTCCTCGCACCGGTGGTCTCCGAGTTCCCGGAGGGCACCTGTGTCGTCGCAGCCAGTGCTGGGATCGGCGTAAATAGATGGGTCCCTAAAAGCTCATCCGAAGCGAACCAATCTGGAGGTACATATGGATAATTTATCAAACACGACCCGTCTTAAGAGGATGGGTATCCTCGACATCATCGCCGCAATCTTCCTTGTCATCATGGGAGCAATGCTTTTGAAGGTGGAAGCCAATGCGAAGTACGGTGCAAGCGAGGCGATCATTCAGGCATTGAAGTTCCTCATCGCACTGGGAGCGATCCTCATACCGCTTGGGATTCTCCTGATCGTAAACGCATCCCGACGAACCGTTGGTGCCAGAACGGCAGCGAGCATCTAAGCCTGGGTGGTGACAGTCGGCTCGGCAGCCTACACACTCTTTCAATGGATCAACCATGTTCCCTTTACGTTCTTCGGGCTCTTCGGACTCGTCCTCAGCATTCCCGCTCTCGTTCTGCTTCGCTGTTTGAAATAAATACGCATGTGATATCATGCAACTCAAGTCTTCAAGTCTGCTAAGAGATAAGAATATAGAAAATGGAATTTTAGGGTGTCCGGCACCAGTTTTGGTGATGTGTTCACGCAGTAAAAGAGCCATTCCGTAAATATAAAAGGCCACTGCGCGGAATAGGAGCTGTTCACTTTGACTACAGGTAGATTAAAGACATCTGAATAACCCCTATGGAAGCAGTTGCTCCGCATCTGCTCTGTTTGCTATACTTATATTTGACATTTCTGATCATGAATACGGGATTTACATGCCTTTTTCTCCGGCTCCAACTTTGGAAGAACATTTTTTGAACAACTGGCTAAATGGCATTGCCAAAGTCTCAGGCTAATTGGTCCTTTTGCAAAAAACTTTCAGATGACAGAGAATGATGTCATTGAAGGAATGATAGCTTAATGGCTTTTCCAATGTTGGTGGTATGAAATGTGTCAAATGCTATGATAAGTACATATTATGATAACAAGTCAGAACTCCTGTGCCTATCGAATCAGCATAAAGAGGACCTTGCAATGAATTACAGTAAACTCGATTATTTCATTACCATCGCGGAAACCGGCAATTTGACAAAAGCCTCAGAGATCCTGTATGTTTCACAGCCCTCACTTAGTCAGTATCTGAAGCGCCTTGAAAAAAGTCTGGGATTGGAACTCATTGACAGAAATACTTCGCCTCTTAGACTTACGTATGCTGGTGAAAAATATTATGCCTATGCCATTGACGCACGCAGAAGAGACGAAAACATTCGCCAGGAACTTCAGGATATACAGGAAGAAATCAGCGGAAAAATCCGTCTCGGCGTTCCGCTCTGGCGAGGTTCCACACTCCTTCCGGATGTGTTTCCTTCCTTTCATAAGAAATATCCCGGCATACGTCTAGAATTATATGAGGGAAACTCACACCATCTGCAGAACGCGCTAATGAACAATACGATTGACCTTGCTGTCATGAATATCCCTCCTTCCATTAACTACGATAAGTTATTCTGTCAGGTTTTCATGAAAGAAAAAATCATGCTGGCAGCCCCCCTCTCTCACCCCTTCGTTCAGGAAGCTCTGCGTTCCTCAAGTTCAAATGGTCAGTACCCGGAAATCTCTATGGATATACTTCGGCACATTCCACTAATTCTTACCCGACATGGACAGAACCTTACGCATTTCACCAGACGTATTATCGAGATGAACAGCGTAAATGCAGACATACTTCTTGAAACAGCTAATGTCACGACCGCGATCAACCTTGTTGCGAGGCAGATGGCGTGTACATTCATACCGGAGGAAGGAGCAAGAGTGTGTGTAAGACCTGGTCAGGTCGCCTTCTTCATAATCAGCGATAGTGTTGTGGACTGTTCCTGGGAACTTGGAGTATTATATCGTAAGGAATCGTATCTGAATAAAATAGCCCGGCTGTTTATAAATGAACTATACCGGGCTGGGTCTATGGAGTGTACAGACAACACAGATTGAATTGTTTTATGTTGATTGCAATCATGCAAGAATCAAGTTCCACAAAAAGATGGCCGGAACCGACAGGATTGTGGAGATTATTACCATTTTCTGCTGCAAATGCAGGTGCGCACCCGTATTTAGTTTTTCCCCTAATCTCTCATCTCAATAATCTCCGCTCCGATCTCAGCCACTTTGGCGTCGACCCACGGCCGGATATAGGTTCCATCTTCTACAATGTGTTTCATGATGTCGGCTTCTTTCTTCTCCACTTCGACCGTAGCTTTTGCTATGTCCTTTGCTTCTTTCGGAGGGATAATGATAACGCCGTCTTCGTCGCCGACAACAATATCACCTGGATTCACGACCTTTCCGCCGATAACGATCGGCACATTAATCTCGCCGGGGCCGTTCTTATACGGGCCGTTCGGAGTTGCGCTCTTCGCATAGACAGGAAAGTTATTCATTGTTGCAATACCACCTCTGTCACGGATTGCGCCGTCACAGACGATACCGCGGATCCCTCTGCTCCTGCAGTATGTCGCCATGAGTTCTCCGAAAATAGCTCTGTCCGTAAAGCCGCCCGCATCGATCATGATGACATCGCCCGCTTTGGCCATATCCATAGCTACATGGAACATAAGGTTATCGCCTTGCGGTACACGTACTGTGAAAGCCGTTCCTAGAAGCTGACCTTTACCAATTGGCTCAATCGAAGTATGGACGGCTCCGATTCTATACATGTTATCACCGATATTTGCGACAGGCATATCTCTGAAAAGTTCGACAAGCTCTTTATCCGGTCTCTTGAAGTCTTTAATAATCCTGCACCCTACTGCCATTCTCTTATCCTCCGTTTTAATCACTAATTGCTGTTATCTACAATTATCTTAATAAATCAGGAATCCTGAGGTCTTACAGGCAGCTCATTTATGTAAACTCAATTCCCTTGATTATTTCTATGACCTTGCGGTTGGCTACATTTCTCGCCTGCATTGTCTTCTGTGTGACTGCCGTCGGGACAAGTGTGGAAACCGCATTTATCTGCGTCTTCTTCGCGCCGATCCCATAAGAACCGCTGTGCGGACTAAGGATAACATTATCCATATGGAGGAGTGGATCATTTGCATCAATCGGCTCAGTTTCGACAGTATCAAGGCCTGCGTAGAGTATCTCTCCGTTTTCCAGCGCCCAGGCAAGGGCTTCCTGATCGATGATCGGACCTCTGGCAGTATTGATGATCATCGCGGTGTTCTTCATCTTTTTAAATGTGTCCACATTAAAAATATGTCTTGTTTCCGGTGTAAGTCCGACGTGGATGGAAATAATATCGCTCTTTGTGATCATCTCACCAAAAGTGACAAATATTACATCCGGAAATTGTGCTTTGACAAAATCCGGGAGGAATGGGTCACATGCAATGACCTTTGTCCCGAATCCCCCGCTGAAAATGCGGTAGAGATGCTGACCCGCCGCACCAAACCCGTAAATGCCCAGACACAGTTCCCTCACATCCGGCGGAACCAGATACTGGCATTTCGGCCAGTTTCCTTTTCTGATTTCACGGTCATAGTAATTTGTGTTCCGGATAAGACCCAGAATCATCGCCGCGGCGAGATCCGCAAGCTCTTTGGCGCAGAAACCCGGGATATTGAGAACAATTATCCCCATTTCAGTGGCTGCATCGAGATCGATGGAGTTGACACCAACACCAAAACGCTGCACATATTTTAATTTCGGAAGAGCCCCCATTACTCTGCGGGTAATCGGCGGATTTCCTGTGGCCAGGATCACTTGGGCCTCCCTGCAACCCTCTATAATTTCCTCTTCTGTTACATAATGAGCGGCAATGAGTTCAATTCCGGCTTTTCCAAAGGCTTTTTTCACAATTTCCACTTCATCAGGTGTCACACTTCCATAATCTTTATCTACAATCACAGCTTTCATGATTTTCCTCCCGATTACTTTTCAACAATACAGATTCTTTCCATGTTATTATTTCTTTCTGTGTTATTATCTCGGGTGATCCCTCTAATCAGAGAGACCAGATGAACGGGATGAGAACAATCGATGCAATCATTGTCAAGATACTAAGACCTATACCAGGTACAAAGAAATCCCTGAATCCGAGGTTACCCGGTTTAATAATCAGAGTGTTTGTTCCGGAACCAACTGGTGTGAGGAACGGTGCGGAAGCTGCAACGCAGATGGCAACACCGATTGCAACAGGGTTAATTCCCAGTTTCACTGCCACCGGTACAAAAAGCGGTGTAACCAGAACGACAGTAGAAGTGTTCATCATCATATTGGTCAGAATCATCGTTACCAAGAAGACGAAGAACAGATATAGCATCTTGTTGGGGTTTGATCCAAGGAGCTTCACAACAGCATTGGCTATCATGTCACCGGCTCCACTGGCTGACATTGCCTTAGAAACTGCGCTCATGCCGCCTACAATGAACAGAGTCGGCCAGTCAACTGCTCTCATGGCGTCCTTTTCTGAAATGCAGCCTGTAGCAATCAAAAGGACACAGGCAATTGCAGCGACGAAATACATCGGCCACTCGCTGTTCGCAACAGCCATTGCAATGAGAAGGACGATCAGAATCACAATGCATATCGTACCGCGAACGACATCGAAGTGATCCGCATTTTCACGCTTCGTATACTCTTTCAGATACTCAGGATCAGAGGAATCACCAGGTGTCAGCAGCTTTTTACCGATCGTCAGGAAGTAAATAAGGAATAGAATACAGAGCGGAAGTCCAATCTTGCCAAGTTCAAAAAAAGACAGGAACTCGATCCCCATATCTTCAATGAGTCCTGCTGTCGATACATTACTGGCCGCACCGACGAGTGTCAGGTTACAGCCGATTGACGCAGCAAACGACATGGGGATCAGTGCTCGGGAGACAGATACATTTGCTTTCATACTCATTGCGATAATGATCGGAAGCATCATCGCGACAACACCTACACCGGAACAGATGGAAGACAGCAAGAGTGCTACAAGGACACCAGCCAGCATAATTCCATTTTCGCTTGTGCCGGTCACTTTCACAATCTTGTTGGCCAGCAAATCCGCGATTCCAGTGTGGAAGAGAGCCTGTCCGACGATCATCATCGCTCCCAGTAGTACAATCGTAGATCCAGAAAATGCGGCGAAGACATCGCTTTTATCAATAACTCCAAGACACCCAAGAAGGATTGCTCCTGCCATGGAAACAAGCCCCAACGGCAGCTTTTCTGTTACGAACAGGACAACCATAATCGCCAGTATAATCAATGTTAGGACTGCTTGATTCATTTTTCCTCCTTAACATTTTTACGACAAATTGTTTTTGAAATAACTTTTATCTAATATTTGTTCATTGCGCTCTGAACTTGTTAGAATTATCATAAATAACAATTGTCATAATGTGAAATATTAATAAAATGATAAAGTCTATAACCTTAATATTATGGTCCATCCGCTTTTCCTACACAGTGTCACATACTGCGCTACAAAAAAGAGGCATTGCTGATTACTATATCTTCTACCTGAACATGTACCTGGAATGGCTCTACACATGGTGGGCAGTCGCCCCTGTCTCCCGGTAGCAACGACGCTCCCTGCTGCCTCTGCTGTGCCTGGAACTCTCTTCCATCGATGAGGAGGACGAATTCGAACTCGAAGAAGAACTGTCAGAGGAAACTGCAGCTTTGAATAAACTGCTGGAAGGATGCGTTGTTACCGATTCCGATAATACATACCAATAAAAACGAAAAAAAGAAGATCCTAGAAATATTTCTCTAGAACCTTCCAACGGCACAGCGACGGAAATCTCCATGCATCGATTTCATATTGATATTATAAATACATCACTAATACACTTCGGATGTATGATGATCATTATAATCAAGTCTGTGAACAGGATACGATCCCTTATCTATCCATGTATGAGTATCTGGAACAGATCTATGAGTATACAGAAAACCATGGTCTCTTCGATCGACACACATATGACGAATACCTGTCAAATGAGAGTGGCGAGGTGGACTGGGATGAGCTGGAGTGGTGACGTTAACTTTAGATATATATCCACGCGCTCCAAAATCGGCCCTGAGACCTTGAAAGATAATGGTGACTGACAGCAATGTTGGACACAACTGTTGGCACCACTAGCAGCGTTGCAGAAACTCCACTTCAACACCATTGGGATCCTCGGCCAAAAAGCCGCGGAAGCGTAGATTATCAACATCATTCGGCTCAGTCAAGCAAGTATATCCTGCCTTCAGGATTGTTTCGTAAAGGGTATCTACATTTTCCACTTCCATTGCGAAGTGACGATAGATTCCCCTGGTCTTTACATCCGGTTTCAATTCACCGAAGTCATCGAGATAACGAATAAGCTCCAGGCGGATCGGACCGTCCAGCTGAAAATAATGAATCACATGGTCTCCCATATCGACATTTTCCATTTTATGCAGTCCCAGAACCTCCCCATAAAACTGCTCGCTGGCCTCCATATCTGTGACATTGATTGTAAGATGGTCTAAATGAATATACATTTTCCCTCCTGTCTAAATAATCGAAAACACGAATGTTTGGAATGTACCGAGAGCCTCGATGATACAACAACATGCATAGTTTCTCAGGTATGAGCTTCTGACCAGGTGCGGCCCCGGAAGCGCGAATTAGCGCAGGGTTTTGTTCATAAAAGACTGTGCTCGTAACAGTCTGTGAGATGTGCGCATAATCACAAGTGTAATTGAAAAACCGCACCGCAGAAGCTTCTTTAAAGCCGGACTGCGATGCGGTTGTCATGGTTAGAATCAGACTGCAATTAGATTTCGCTGATTAGTCAGTCATAAAGAAGAACAGAAATTTCTTCACTGTCAATATTCTCGGCATTGTACCATTTAGAGCCTGTATCAACATCTTCAACAGCTTCGCCCTTTGCTGCCTTGACAGCCAGAGTCACAGCCTGGTATCCCATCTGATAGGGATCCTGTGTGACAGAACCAAAAAACTGACCGTTGGATACTGCCTGACGCTGGGAAGTGCCGGAATCGAAACCGACAACAAAGACATCTTTATATTTTCCATTGGTCTTGTCGAGATCTGTACCGTCGTTGGTTGCGGAAATAACACCGTTAACTGCGTCCTGGTTTGCTGCAAACACACCTACTAGATTGTCGGTGCTGAAGATGGTATTTGAAGCGGACTGGATATCAGCTGCACTGGATGAAGGGGGGACGGTGACAACAATCTTGACCTTTGCAGGCTTCTCGGAAGGCTGTGTCCATTTCTCCTGGCCGGAGACATCGACTGCGCCCGCGAGTCCGTCGAGGGCTTCAAGATCTTTTACTGCTTCAGCGATAAAGCCATCAACACGGAGGACGATAGAGCCGGAGGTCGCATCCTGTGCAAGGATACCTAGCACAGTGGGATTCTGCTCTGTACCCTTGAGGATCGCTTCCTGGAATCCGGGATCCGCGATAAGATTCTTTGCTACGTTTGCGCCTGCATTGCCGTTGTCTGTTGCTGCAGTTGCAAGGACAGCGCCTGTGGTATCGCCGGGAACACCGGAATCAAATCCGATGACGGGGATGCCTGCATCCTTTGCTGCGTTCAGAGTCTCTTCAAGAGAGTCTGTATCGCATGCTGCCAGAACAATTGCATCCGGCTTTGCATTGACTGCTGCCTTGACCTGCTCAACCTGCTGAGAGGTGTTGGTTTCGACATCGGGCCCGTTTGTTGTGACTGAGACACCCAAATCTGCCGCCGCATCATTTGCGCCCTTGAAAGCAGCCTGATAGAACTGGTTGTTAAAACTCTTTGAAATGATCCTGATGTCCATGGAGCCGCCTTCTGTCGCTGCCGCAGATTCACTGGTTTGGGCGGCACCTGATGCGGATGCACTGTTGCCGGAACCGCCGCAGCCTGCCAGAAGAGCGCCTGCAATCATCAGACTTAGAACTACACTAAATGATTTTTTCTTCATAACATGATTCCTCCTGATAAAAAAACTGAAAAAATGAGAACATTTCGCCCGTGTTTCGAAATGGCCGGTTGTACATCTCCCGCTGGAAAAAGCACATCAATACTGTAAGTCTCTAATAATACGGCTTACATAATAATACGGCTCACAAAAAATATGGTTTACAAAAAGGTGCCGACTATAAAATAATGCTGTCTATTGATTAATGTGCTTACTGAAAGCAGGAAATGTAATTACATCTATCAGAAACTCCACTCCAAAGCAGACATTTTAAGCAGAGAATAATGAGCAGAGATTTCTGTCAAATCACCGATCAGGTTCTCCTGGACTTGTTTGCGCGAATGACATCGACCAGAACAGCGAGCAGTACGACGACACCGATCAAAACCTGCTGCCACTGGACAGGAAGCCCCATAGAAAGAAGTCCTGTTTTTAATACAGAGATGACAAAGACGCCCAGAATTGTACCCGAGAGGGTACCGACACCACCTGCGAGAGATGTACCGCCGATAACGCATGCCGCAATGGCATACATTTCCTGCCCGCCGCCAGTCTGAGGGGTAATGGTGGAATAAGTTGCTGCGTAAATGATGCCAGCCAGGCCTACAAAAAAGCCGTTTACGACATAGACGATCACCTTCCAGTTGGAAGTCTTGATACCGGATAGCTCGACTGCCTCTTCATTTGAACCTATTGCGTAGGTATAACGACCGAGAATCGTCTTATTCAGGAGAATCCAACCAATGGCAAAAAAGACGATTAGCCAGACAGCGCCGACCGGAAATCCATGATTTTTATAAATAACACGCTTAAACCATCCATCCTCGGAAGTGAGGGAAGGCCAGGTCTGTGTTTGCACCTTCGCGATGACTGAGCAAATGCCCAGAGAAATAAACTGCATGCCCAATGTTGCGATAAAAGGCGGAAGTCCCAGTTTGCCGACAAGAAGGCCGCTGCAAAGGCCGAAGAGAATCGCACTGACCAGAACCAGTACAATGGCCAGAGCAACCGGCACATGCCACACATTGTAGGCAACACCGCCAATCAGAGCACTACCGACCATTACGGTACCGCAGGAAAGATCGATTCCTCCTGTGATGACAACAAAAGTCATTCCGATGGCGAGAAAGCCGATATAATACGAAGAATCCAGGATACTGACAAGAGTATCCGATGTCAGGAAATGATTACCAAAAATACTGAAGAATACATATAAGACCACAAGGCATCCGACTGCGATCACTTTCTGCAGTCCGTCACCTTTCAGATAGGACATAAATCCCCCTGTTTCCTTTTTTTCCATTTAAATTTCCTCCCAAAATGTAATTAATTACCTTCCATATGTAAAAAGTAAAAAATCACATCTTCACAAAGCAACGGTTATCCTGTTTTAATCTATATACCTGGTCGCAAGTGTCATGATTTTGTCCTGGGCTGCCTCGGAAATATCGAGTTCACCGGTCTTGTTCCCTTCGCACATGACAACGACACGGTCACTCATTTTCAGGACCTCGGTCATGTCGGAAGAAACCATGATGATGGATTTTCCTTCTTTTACCAGTGATTCCATCAGTGCGTAGATCTCAGCACGGGCGCCGATATCAATACCTCTCGTCGGCTCGTCAAAGATCAGGACATCGCAGTCTCGCAGAAGCCACTTAGCAATGACGACCTTCTGCTGGTTGCCACCGGAAAGATTCCGTACAAGCTGACTGACGGAGGGAGTCTTTGTTTTGAGTTTATTTACATATTTATTTGCTGCCTCTTTACACTTATTTTCGTTTACGAAAATGCCGTTGTGAAGTTCCGAATCATTGTAGGATGCCAGTACTGTGTTATCTGTGATCGGCAGTCCCAGTACAAGGCCATACCGTTTGCGGTCCTCGGACAGATAACCTATGCCGTTTGCAATCGCATCTTTGGAATGATGGATCGTGACTGGCTTTCCTTTGACCAGTACTTCGCCACTCTCCATGGGATCCGCGCCGTAGATCAGGCGCATGGTCTCCGTGCGTCCGGCCCCGACCAGTCCGGCAAATCCGAGAATCTCACCCTGATGCAGGACGAAAGAAACATTTTTTACCTTGGGAGCCGTCAGATTCCTGGCTTCCAGCACAACAGGCGCACCGGGCGCAACATTGCTTTTTGCTTTGGGGGATTCTATGACCTCGCGTCCCACCATTAGTTTGACTATATCCTGTACATCGCAGTTCTTGGCGTTGAGCGTGTCAATATACTTGCCATCGCGCATGACCGTGACGCGGTCCGCAACACGCTTGATTTCTTCCAGGCGATGCGAAATGAAGATTATGGATACTCCGTGTGCCCGGAGCTGTTCCATCTTCTCAAACAGATCCTCGGCCTCAGCCTCAGACAGTGCCGCCGTGGGCTCATCCAAAATCAGGACCTTTGTCGCTTCATAGGACATAGCTCTCGCAAACTCAACCATTTGGCATTTGCCAACAGTAAGATTCTTGATCAGATCTGTCGCCTTGACTCCGATTTCGAAATCATTGATCAGCTTTTCGGTCTTTGCATTGATGTCTTTGTCATTACAGAAAAAGCCTTTCGATTCCCTTCCGATGAATATATTCTGTGCCACTGTCAGATCGTTCATCATATTGAGTTCCTGATGAACGATCGAAATGCCGTTTTCCTGTGCCTCTTTAATAGACTTGAAATGCACAGGTTTCCCGAACAGTTTGTACTCGCCTGTATAGTCAGAATGTATGCCGGTCATAATCTTGACAAGTGTAGACTTGCCAGCACCATTTTCTCCTATCAGCGCGTGCACTTCGCCCTCGAGAAGGTCAAATCTGCAGTGGTCCAGAGCATGTACACCGGGAAAGGTCTTGTCGATGTCCTTCATTATGCAGAATCTCTTCGTATCCCTTAAAACGCCGTATGACAACAGCCTTGTTCAGGATTTGATCCAGCAGCCCATAATCGACCGCACTTGCCTCGTAAGTGGATTTCAGCCTGCCTGTAGAGGTCTGGTATTTCGACTTGTCTGCAGAGGGATGGTATTTCAGGCTGTCTACAGAGGACTGATTCGAGGATACAAACCGTGGCAGGATTTTGGAGGAAGCCGGAAGGCACCAGGTCTCATCCAGAACCGATTGTTGAACAGTGTCATTTCCGGCAAGGATCTCCAGAAAATGCACAGCATCTTCCCGGCAAGTACTCCTGCGGCTTACAGCTCCTGCCAGCAACTCTGTCCGAGAGATATTTCCCCCTCCCGGACCTGCAGGCATGGTAGTACAGTACCAGGAAAAACCGTTTTCTTGAGTCGCCGCAAAAGGCGGAGTGCTGTACTTGCGCCAATCACTTGCCCACATGGGTGAAAACGCAGTCTGACCGGAAGTAAAATCGACCATTTCTGTCATCAGATCGTTCAAACTGTGATGATAGGTTACCGCCTGTACGCATTTAAGCTCATCTAGATAGTTATTGACTCCGTACTCGTCAAAAAGTTTTGCCCCGTTGGACGCAGCTGCCATCTCCCATGTATACCCTGTCACACCGTATCTCGGATAATCCTGTGCCTTGACGCTGCTTCCCGTACAAATTCTGCACATCTGGTGAAAATCTCCCCAACTCCAGTCTGGGCTCGGGTCATTTCCGACATAGGTCCTCAGAAAATCAATGTTCACTGCCATCATTTGCGGATTGCACATGACAGGAAGCGCATACAATATCCCGTCCCACCTGCAGGCATCCACAAGAGGTGGATAAAATGCCTTCATTTTCTGAACCGGCTCATCCTGCAGAGGCATCAGCATATTTTTTTTCGTAAGCACGGACAAATCTTCCTGCCGGGCGATAAACACATCCGGTTCTTTCCCTTCCAGATATTTTCCCATCAGCCACTCGGAATAGCCCTCACAGGGGATACCCTTTTCGAACTGCACCTCAACATCCGGATACTTCTTTTGATATTCCCCTATTGCCAGAAGAATCGTATTTTGAACTCCTTCAAAGTCTCCGGGACCGGTCCCGCCGTAAAAACAGCCAATCGTCAGAGATTTATTGTGCTTCGGCAGGAAAAATGAAAGGCGTATGCCTGGTATGGAAAAAACCTCAAAAGCAAATATTGCAAAAAGCAGGCAAACCAGTGTCCGGACAGTGTCTGTCCTGAGGGTCCTGGTTTTTCCTACATCTGTCCTGCAGGATTCGTTTTTTCCCTCACTCGGACTATGGGTTTTGGCTTTTCTCTCGTCTGTCCTACGAATTCGTATATTCTCTTTTTGTGTCCTGTCCATCATTTCTGTTCCCAGCCCCGCTTACCCATGAACTCTGTCTGTACCGCCCAGATTGCCAGCTGTGTCCTGTCGCGCAGATCAAGTTTGCTGAGAATATTGCTGATGTAATTCCGGATGGTTCCCTCGGAAAAGTTCAGTTCCACAGAGATCTCCTTATTGGAAAATCCCCGGCTTACGAGCCTGATTATTTCCCACTCTGTCTCTCCTATCTCCTCTGCGCCGACCTGGTCCACCTGGATCGACAGGCTTCCCTTTGCCATCTCGGAAAAGAAGGAGATCACTTTGGAGGCAATATCTGGATTGATCATGGCACTTCCGCTGTTGACCTTAATGATGGCTTCTGCCAGTTCCTGCATGGAAATACCCTTGAGAAGATACCCGCTCGCTCCGTCTCTGAGGGCATTAAAGACGTATTCATCATCATCAAATGTTGTGAGTACAATGATTTTAATCTGGGGATAGTTTTCCTTGATGATCTTTGTACAGGTAACACCATCCATTCCGGGCATGCGAATGTCCATCAGAATCACATCCGGCTGCCGCCTTCGCACGCTGCGAATCACATCCGTTCCAGTCCCCACAGCATCAATTACTTCCATGTCGTCGCGTCTGCCCAGAACAATCTTCAGGCAGTCTCTTGTCAATTCCTGATCGTCCGCCACAAGTACTTTGATCCTCATCCGTTTTATTCCTCACTTTTCTGCGCGCTTTTCCCCATGCCGAGTGCAGGAATCCCTAATTACCCGGCGCTCATGTAGCCTATTTGCATTTTTTCCATGCCCGGCGTGGTGCTTCCGCATACATGATCAAATTTTGCTGCAGCTATTTCCCCCAACGAATCGGGATCCTTGCGTGAACGGTAAAACCTTTCTTACCGTCAAGTCCTATCCTTCCGTCAAAACGAACTGTCCCTCTCAGAAGTCCTGCCCTCTCCTGCATATGCACAAGTCCGAATCCTTTTTTAAATCCGGGGCACCCTGTGCCGTTGTCACAGATCACGATTTCCACCACGCCGGAGGCATTTTGCAATCCTATAAATATCTTTGTCGCCTTCCCATGCGAAACAGCATTGGTGATACTCTCCTGGACAATCCTGTAAACTGTGTCTTCCTCGTCATCATCAAACCGGAGCCCGGCCAGATTGATCTCACTGGAAAAACTCACATTTCCTGTCTCGCTCATTTCTCTCATAATACGCTGGACAGCCTCTTCCAGAGACAGACTCTCAAGCGCATCCGGGCGAAGAGCACTAACACTTCTGCGGACATCGACCATTCCTTGTCTGGCAACATCTCTTGCTCTATAAAGGATTTTTTTCGTGTCTTCTTTTGAATCGTCGATCAGAGCCAGGCAGGCATCAATACTGGAGATCAATCCGGTGATTGTATGCCCCAGCGTATCATGGATTTCACGGGCAAGGCGGTTACGCTCTCTGGTCTGAGACATTTCTTCCACGGTGCGCGAATACTCCTCAAGCTTTTTGTTAGCTGCCTTGAGTTCTTCATTTGCCGCATCCAGCCGGCTGTTCAGCTGGCGTACACGTTCATTTTCCTCCTCCGCAAACCGCATAGCCAAGACTAGATACAGGATAAACCCCATTGTCGTCATAGCAGAAATGATACTGTGCAGAAACAAAAGCACACCCTGAATACTTCCGTTATAAAACTGCAGATATTCAGCGGAATCGATACGCAAAAATCCAGGGAACGAGAGTTGTGATATTGCCAGAACATAACATGTCAGCAGGACAACCATTCCGACTACTTTGTCTCTTGTGTCGCAGTCAAATACAATCCAATCTGCCGCAATGACCAGGAGAATTCCAGTATTATCAAAGCTTTCCGCGGATAAAATGAAAAGGGCCATGGCAAGTTCTATACCCGCATAGGCGGCAAAAGCCGCATTTCCACGCGCTATCCAATGGCCGAAAACAAAGATCAGCAGCAACAGCGTGGACAGGACGACGGAAAGTAACATCATCTTCTGTGGGAAACGGGGCATTATATCGAGATTGCTCAGAAATGAACCCGCCTGTCCGTTATGAATGATCCGACTTGTAGTCGTATATACAAACAGCGCGTAAAAAACCGTCCACAAATAATTGATATCGGCCATAAAAAAACGAATGATCCTTAGTTCCTGACTATCCTTCAAAAGTTACCTTCTTTCATTCCCACTTATCAATATCATAGGAATAGATAATGCTTTTTGTCACCAGCTTGACCTGTGCATAGATACGTCTGAGGACCTGTTTTTCATCCTCGATGTATGCTTGCCTAACAGCCTCGGCTGCCAAAATACTTGGATATTCCATCACTGTGGCAAGATATCTTGATGAGCGCAGCATATTTTTCCCCACAGGGCTTCCGTCTACTGCGACGATCTTTACTGACCCTTTCTCACCTGCCTCTTTCAACGCTGCATAAGCCCCTGCAGCCAGTTTTTCATCCGCCGCAAAGACCAGATCGAAATCCCGCCCTTTCTGCAGCTCCCTTCCCATAATGATCCGGGCGTTTTCCATCTCTTTGTTTCCGCCCGCAACATCTATCTGCTGGACAATCTGAACCCTGCTCCCGCCGTCATCGCTCGCGCTATGGGACACATCATCTGCACGGTGGGAAACAATATCTGCACCGTGGGAAACAGTGTTTGATTTTTTTTGTTTTCTATCTGATAGCTGGCCTTCACCTTGATTCCTTTCGAGAATCCTGATGAAGAAACTCGCGATCCGCCTTCTGCTGGATGCATCCTCTTCCCTGCCTAGTACGAGTATACGTGCCGACTTTAGTTCTACTTCAATAAAACTGGCCAGCGTCTCACCCGCCTTCTCATCGTCCGAAGTGATAATAGCATATGCTTCTTCCTCGCCTTCACAACTCCTCCCCACCAGAATCACCCGAGTGCCGCGTTGTGTACAATCGAGGATTTCTCTTTTCAGTCCCTTTTCTGAGGATGGGCAGACAAAGACCGCCTCCGCGCCACTGTCCGACAATTCCAGCATCTGTCTGCCTTGCAGTTCAATATCATAACCACAATCTCTTGACAACAGAAGATCTCCCTCCGAGCGGATATTCATCTCAATCTGCGTGATGATCTCCCGATAATATTCATCGGCAGTATCCGGAAAGACTGCCCCGAAGATTCTTGGTTCTTTTTCCTTCAGAAATAGGCCATATTTGTTCAAATAAAAAAAGCCGCCGATACAGGACAGCAAAAGTATGTTGAGACATGCTAAAAATACCATGAAATGCTTACCTCTCCCGGCTTTTTTTAAAATCATAAAAGATTCCGTCACCTTTCTACGCATAAGACCTCCGCAGACAGAAGATACACCATACGTTTATGTGAACGCAGGATCATACATATTTATGCACAGCAGAACATGGTCACAGCTGCGAATACAGAATATCTTCTGCACAGACGTGATTGGTGTATCAGTAACAATCTCTGTATTTCATAATACAGCTGGTCAAAAACAGCATACCAACGACATTTGTCACAATTTGAGCCATGTACAAAAGAAAAGCTAAAGTCCGCCTCTGTTGTCCTGACGTGGCGGAGAATACGGTTCTGGAAACACTCACGAGCGTCACTACACATTCTTTTTCAGCAACAAGCGCGCAATGCTTAAGACATACTCGTCAAAAGCATTGCGCGCTTTTCGAATCCACTCCTGCCAATAAAGGCATAAATATCCAGGAAATGTCAGGTTTTGTGTTAATACACATTAACTCGTTTATAAATATTTAAAGATGCCTTACACCAATGGTTGCTCCGTCCAATAATACCCGTAAATTCGCATAAATAAAGGCGATTGTCCATTTTCTGAATATACTGTCGGCTGTCACTAA
>Ga0256405_10003888_pt1 | contig 29614 bp, 45 predicted proteins | sample RumenRJG_02DNA_FD_189096 | JGI IMG/M metagenome (GOLD analysis project Ga0256405, IMG submission 189096) | Bovine rumen microbial communities from Lethbridge, Alberta, Canada - RJG_02 | ecosystem: Host-associated > Mammals > Digestive system > Stomach > Rumen | place: Canada: Alberta... | reverse complement strand
AAGTCGAGCGACGCGATGTCGTCGCCCAGCTCCGCCAGCTTCATCCGGATGATGTTCTCCTCGCTCGGGCAGTCCATTTCCTTTACCTTGAAGAGCGTTACCGTCATTTTCTTTTGATTGTCCATTTGTGTCTGTGTTTATTGTTTCTATTCAATCTGTTGTTTCATTTCTGCATTTTCACCGCGCACAGGTACGGGGTGGCGTTGCAGGGCTGTGCACACGGGGACAGTCCCCGTGTGCACTAATATCTTTTAAGGGTTTCGACTATCATTTGTCGCATTTTCTCGCGTAAATCCTGCGGCTGGAGCACTTCAATGCCATTGCTATGGCGCAACAGTTCGCCCAGAAAATCGCTGGTCGGACGGATATCGAAGGAGAAGTCGGTGTAGTCGGGGGTGGATTCGAGTTCACGCTGTGAGGGGTGCAGGGGCAGCGTGCGCAGGTAGTTGGCCATCCACTTGTGGGCACGGACGACGACGTGGGCCATCGGCGTATTGTCGGTCAGCACGCCAAAGTATTCTGAGAAGTACGCCTGCGCTGAGAAGTCAACAGGCATCTCAAAGACGTTGTCAGTCAGTTCCAGCATCGTCACGCGGTCCAGAGCATAGATGCGCATCTGCCCCTCGTCGTTAAGTGCCAGCAGATACCAGCGCTGACGGAACAGCTTCAGGGCATAGGGGCAGACCACCCGCTCGTAGCCCTCGGCCTCGAACTTCTTGTAGCCGATGTGCAGGCGGTGGTTGGTCTTGATGGCGCGGATTATAATGTCAAGGAACTGCTCGCCGACAGGTGCATTCTCCAGCACCAGACGCTCCTTCACGGCAGCACTATCTGCCAGCATGCCATGTACGGTGAGCGTGGAGAATAGCCAGCTCTCAATACTGTCGTCGTCAATCACCTCTTTGTTGCTGATGAAATATTTATAGGTACGTGGCTCGCAGTCGATGACGATGCCAAACATATCCTGAATGGCGTCGCGGTGGCGGTTGAACGACGAGCGCTGCAGCGGATTGCCGTCGGCCACACGATAGGCAATCCACTTCTGGTTCAGTTCTTCGAGGGTCAACTTGCCATAGGCCCTGAGTGTATTGATAATCCAGATGTACTGGTGAAATATCTGCGCTGGTTTCATGACTGCAAAGATACAGTGTCATACCTTCAATCGGTTACCACTTCATTGAAATGCACCTTGCCCCAGGCTATCAGAGCCGTGAGCGCTGGCATCAGCGATTTGCCTGTCTCTGTCAGGGAATACTCCACTCGGGGAGGAACCTCCGGATAGACCTCACGATGAACGAGATGACTCTGCTCCAGATTCTTCAGTGTCTGCGAGAGCATCTTCTGGGAACAGTCCGTCATCAACCGACGGATCTCATTAAACCGCAATACACCCGTCTCGCTGGTGTGGAGCATATAGAGCACCAGCATAGACCACTTGTCACCAAAACGACTCACTACTTGCCTGATGGGACAGGCCAAATACTCTGCTTTGATATCTGCCATAATTCGTGATTTTAATGCAAAGGTAACCAATAGTTACCGAATTGCCAAATTACACTTAGTTAATCTAAGTTAAAGCCGTTTTCGCAGAAGTCCGATAACATCACAATTCCTACTTATTGGTAACTATGACACCAAAAAGTGCCTTCTTGTGAGATTGAAAAACTTGCCGTATCTTTGCACTCGCAATTAAGAAACAACGAGTATTAATAATAAAAAAGGTAAGGACAATGGACAGGTTGGAGAATCTGAAGAATATCATCATGTATCTGATGGCTGACGAGCATGTCAGCCATCGGATTCCTTCTACACTCGAAGAGCGGCAAAGGATGATGCGGGCACTGATGAACGTGTGGGAGCCAAGACCTATCAGCGAAGACTTTCTGAAAATGCAGGATGCCGAACTTCAGATGCAGTGCGAGGATAAAGGCGTTGTGGAAATCTCAGACATCACACCTCAGACATCAGACATCCTTCTCTGGCAGGGAGACATTACTCGTCTGAAGGTGGATGCCATCGTCAATGCGGCCAATGCACAGGCTTTAGGGTGCTGGGCACCGCTTCACAACTGCATCGATAACTGCATCCACTCTGCTGCAGGAATTCAACTGCGCAAGGAGTGTGCCGACATTATGCAGGGACGGCTGCTGGCTACCGGCGATGCCTTCATCACCAAAGGGTACAACTTGCCTGCCAAGCATGTGATCCATACCGTTGGCCCGATTATTCCCGACGGCATTCCCACCAAGGAACAGGAAGAGCAGTTGGCAGCTTGCTATCGCAGCTGTCTTGACCTTGCAGAGAAAAATGGACTGGAGAGCATCGCCTTCTGCTGCATCTCCACGGGCGTATTCCACTTCCCCAATCAGCGGGCTGCGGAAATAGCCATTGAGACCGTCAAGTCATATCCCCGACATGCTCTTAAAACGATTGTATTCAATGTTTTCCTCGACAAAGACCGTGACATCTATGAGCAGCTTCTCGGAGCGTACCCAATGGCTTAAAGAGCAGATTGCCAATGCTGACTATATCCTGATTGGGGCAGGCTCCGGCTTGTCTGCCGCTGCCGGACTTGACTATGCTGGTGAGGACTTCCGCAGGGAGTTCCGCGAGTGGATTGACCGCTATGGCATAGCCGACCTCTATTCTTCGTCATTCTTTCCTTTTGAAACAGAAGAGGAACGCTGGGCTATGTGGGCGAAGCACATCTGGTTCAGCCGCTATCGGACAGGGGCATTGCCGCTATACAAGAAACTACTGAAGATGGTGGACGGTAAAGATTATTTCGTTATCACCACGAATGTTGACGGTCAGTTCGAAATGGCTGGATTTGATACACATCGCATCTTTGCTACGCAGGGCGACTATTGCTATTTCCAGCCAGCATCAGGTGCGCCCAAGGAACTGTATCAAAACCGCGAATGGGTGGAACGGGCTTTGCCAGCCATCAAAGACTGCCGCATTCCCACGGAACTGATTCCGCACACCCCCGACGGCCAGCCCGTCAGCATGAATCTCCGCTGTGACGATACTTTCGTGGAGGACGCCCACTGGCATGAGCAGGCACAGCGTTACAGCGATTTCGTCAGCATGGCTCACGACAAGCGGATGCTATTACTGGAGTTTGGTGTAGGTTTCAACACGCCCGTCATCATCCGTTTCCCATTCGAACAGATGGCTGCACGATTCCCAGACACCACGCTTGTCCGCTTCAACCGCGATTATCCCCAGCTGACTACACAAGGCATCAGCCGATACGTGGCTTTCTCCGAAGGCGTGGAGCAAATAGTTATGTGACAAATTTCTTAGTGGAGCTTGATTACGATCATTTTATTTGGCCTAAAATGGCCGAAAAAAGCAACATGGATAATCTTGGTGATTTATCCATGCTGCTTATTTTCAATTAGTTACGCTTTTCTAAGCCGAATTAAATGATCAATACTCGTCCTCGTTGAAGTTTAAAGCACATACTGAGTACCAGCGAGTTACAGTGCTCCGTGCCATTATTGTGCCACTAATTTTAGACATAGAATTAAGTTTATGCCAAGAGTTTCTTCACAATCTCAGAGATGACTCGTCCATCAGCCTTTCCTGCCAACTGCTTGCTGGCAGTGCCCATTACCTTTCCCATCTCCTTCATACTTGTGGCTCCAACCTCAGCAATGATTTTCTTCACCTCTGCCTCTATCTCCTCTTGGGAAAGTTGTTTCGGCAAATAACTCTCAAGTACCTCCACCTGTGCCAACTCTGCATCAGCCAGGTCTTGACGTCCTGCTTGTGCGTAGGTCGTTGCAGTTTCCCTGCCCTGCTTGGCCAGTTTTGAGATAATCTTCAATGCATCAGCATCAGCCAATGTGTCGTTGGCTCCAGGAGCGGTTTTTGCTTCCAGAAATACTTTCTTAATGTTGCGAAGCGTCTCCAAACGCACCTTGTCGCGAGCCTTCATTGCGGACTTGATGTCCTCGCTAATCTGATCGAATAAAGTCATAATGCTATTATTTTAACCTTAACATGATGCAAAGGTACAGTTTTTTCTTAACATAGTAACTTTTTACGTGAAGTCTTATACTTTTTTAGCGATTACACACGCGTACCTTAATTATAAGAAATGCTAGAATCCGAAGAAATCTTCGCTGAGGAAGATGAGTATCATCTTTCTAAGAGAGGAAGAGTATCAGAGATAGAAAATGAGCGTTATAATATCATAGAACTTTCCTAATTATGCCCATTCTTTCTTCTGGATTAGCATTGTATCTAATAGTTTTATTGTCAACTTTTGTACTCCATCCATCTTTTCCTCTTAAAACATAGTAGCAGAAACACGGAAAATCATCTGACACGACATACCCATCATTGTCTTTTTTTATTTTGGCTCTTAAATCATCATATTTGTCAGAGGTTTCAATACCTTGCCTAATAGTTGATCTAATGACATAATCATTATTGTATCTTGCAAGCTTCACGACTTGTGGAATGGTATTCACCTCTTCCAATACACATTGATTCACGATTTCATTTGCACATCGTAATGGGCCTGCTATCAATTCTCTTACTAAATTTCCTTCACCGTCTATGAATTCTTTAATAAGGCTTCGGATAAGAATTCCCCCATAGCAATTCTTTTTCAAATCCGTTTGGAAACAGATGTCCACTCCACTATAATGCCAGAATAGCTGCATTGCTTTTCGATTACGCTTATAAGTACAAGAGAAGTAATAAACGTATTTTTTCTTTTCTTCTGAGGTGATTTTATCTTTAGCAGACTTGATAACTTCTTCCGGTAAATTGTTATAGTAGAATTCTATCTCTTCCAAATAATACTTTATTTGTTTAGAATTTGAGTCGCCAATGACAATTGCGACATTCCCAAAGATATATTTAGCTATCCCATCGAAATAATCTTGGAATTGTTTTATCGTAGAATAGTCTTTTAGCTTATCTCCCTTTAATCTATCTTCAAAAGCACTATAGCTTGTTATACCATTATTATTCATATTAACTAATCTTATTAAAAAATCAGAGCATCTATTTGTAGCTGTCAGAAGAGGTGGAAAAAGAATAATACAGTTGCATATTTCATATTGATCCCACTGGCTGTACCTATCCTCATATTGTTATTATCTCGTATGGTACCATCAGAACTGATAGTGCCAAGACGCATATTGTTGTTGTCGCGTACTGTTCCATCTGAACTGACTGTACCCAGTCTCATGTTATTCTTGTCTCTGATAGTACCATCTTTCTCGATAGTGCCGAGTCTCATATTGTTGCTATCTCTGATGGTTCCATCTTCGAAGATCTTACCAATACACATATTATTGGCATTACGGACAGTGCCGTCAGACTCCACTTTGCCAAGCTGCATGTTGTTGTTATCGCGGAAAGTCTGGGCATTTCCAGCACTCCCCACAAACATAAACATCAGTAGTGTAATAACCAATCTATACTTCATGCTGCAAATATACTAATATTTTGTGATAAAGCGATATTAAAATGGCAAAATCGTGTCCTTTGCCTCTGGTTCAAAGGGTAATTCCGCGTCCTTTGCCTTTGATTCGAAGGGTAATATAGGGTCTTCACTTATTGTATTCTCTTTGAACCATTCATGGGGAGTTAGAACATTATCGATACAAGAAAGCTCAGTCTTGTATTTGTCATCCAAAGCGAGATATGCATACTTCTTAGCAACTTTAGCTTTTGCTAGTTCTATTTCATATCCAATCATGTCTGTGTTTAAAATCGTCTTGAACTCTGGACTGTTGAATACTGATTTTTGTACTCCTTCGTTCCATATTTCAAATTGATGCACGACATCAGTCAAATCCATCTTTCTTAAATAATAGACAGCTAGATTAACGTTTTGAAAAAGTATAGGACTAATAACAAAATCTTTACCACCATATGCATACTCCGATAGTTGGGGATAATCGCAGTCCTCAGTACAGACATCGTGGACTGTTTTATAAAGCAAATCACGGGCTTCATCATCTGATAATGGTCTATCCGTATGATAGAGCACAGAAAGATAGTCTGTAATCGACAGCTTGCTCCTGTCAATAATATAGCTCTTATCCTTTGCTAGTCTCAAACAAATAAAATAATAATCTCTATCATCGGTAAACTTATCGATATTTTGAGATAAGAATTTTGTAGGGAAGTAATGTATTACTACCCAAGAGATTATTCCTTCATGTGACTGTTCCCATAACTCTTTTATCCTAGGCTCAAATGATTTATCCCAGTTATCAAGAAGTTTAGTGTATGCCCATAGCCTATCTGCCTTTCCCGATTCAAGGAAAGCTTGCATGATCTTCTTCTGATCCTTCCAGTCTAGACAGTCAAAGCGTCTCTGAATTTCTTTACGGGACTCAGGAACTTTGCCACTTTTCTTGTTTATGTAGTTCTTTATTAATGTGGCTATTGGAGTATTTCGTTTTCTTTCTTTTGATTTCATATAATTCGATTATTAAACTATTATCAATCTTTATCAAACTCCATATAATTCTTTTCGCATTTGTGACTCTAACCAATTATTGTCTCTTAAAGAAGACTGGGCAAATGCTAAAGCAATCTTCGTTCTATCCTCTTCGGTCTCTTCTATATATCTTCGTCTAAGTTCTTGACGAGCAAGCGAAACCATACCACCCTTCTTATCCAGCAACTCTTCTATCAATTTGTCTGTGTCCATTTCTTTTATCTTGTCGTTAAGTTTACCTATTTTATCAGAAAAGAGGAGTTTGAATATTTCTTCTTTTAGAGTCTTATTGTGAGAAATCCACCTGCTGGTATAAAGAGTTATAAGTTCTTGTCGAGTTAAATCCATCAGCATGTCAATACACTTTTTCAGCTCAGAGTCATCCCAATTTGTATAATGAAACCTTTTGGCTTGCTTTAAGATATAGTTCAATTCTTCCATAATGCTTATTTATGAGTTTTATTTATATTCCAAGTTATACAATGAAGTGCGCCACCATTTTTAGCAATATCTCTCATTCGGAAACCTCGCACAACACATCCCGGATTAGCCTCGCGGATATATTTTAAAGCTTGTTTGTCTTCAGGTATTCCAAAAGTTGGAACAATTATCTTATTCCCCACTTGTAGATAATTGACATAAGCCCAATTGAAGTCACTATTTGGATTTGGTACATCAAAAAGCATTTCTATCACCTCGAATCCTACAGCCTCCAAGCGGTATCTGATTTCATTTGCCTCTTCTGGATAAGAATCCCGATGATTGGACATTAAGACTCTGTTATCGCCAGCCCAATGTACAAGACCGTCTGCATGTCCATAAACATCAGCATCAGGCTCCTGTGGATTATCACAATGCCAAGGCAGGAAAATAATACTTGAATCAAGAACGTGACTTATGTAATCACAAAAATCTGGGTCATATTTCTCCTTTCCGTTTTCTTGGAACACCTTGTCTGTGAGCACTAAATGACCTGCACACGTAACAACGTTTCCTCCATCAAGCGTTATATCATATTGGCTCTTATTGCTATGATTAAGGATCCCATCGGCTATGGCATGTGAATCCGTGAGATAATCATCTCCAGAGTCTTTCAGGTAGTCTGGATTGTAATTGTAAACGATGAAGCGGTCATCAGATATCTGAATGGGCATATAATCACGAATCCAAATATCTTTCGTACCCTCGATCTCACCCCATTCAATATCCATCTCATTGAATAGTTTGGTAAGTCGTGAATAGGTTCTGGGATAGAATTCTTTCAATTTATCGGAGATATACACGAAATTTGTCATGGTATCATTAAAGTTATCGACTGGTATATCAGATAAACTTGGCAATAAATCTTTAAGATTGCGTTCCTGCTTCTTAATCTCCTGACGGAGTCGCTCAGTCTCTTCGTAGCTATGTGGAACAACCACTTCGCTATCATCAAGAGTAGCACCTGGAATTTGTTCTATCCAGTCAAACATAACATTCACGATGGTTGCAATCTTATCTAATGAAAAGATAATATGTTCCTTTTGCAACCAATTAGAGATAGATCTGACGGCAGAATTGAAATCTGGCCAGCCACCATAACCAACTTCAACATTCCAGTAATTACCAAACGCATCGTCAATGGCATCCCAAATATTGTCTGGGAGTTCGAAATCGATGCCGTTTAGGACTACTTTGTGCATCACATCAGAAGAAAATGCTCCTGGAGCTTTGGGGTCTAAAAGAAACTTTTCCATACGTGTATCGTTTTGAAATTTGAGTGCAAAGATAGACGGATTGTGGTTTCAAACCAAATTTTTGAGAGAGAAAATGCTATCTCGTTACGATTTCTTAACTTGCTGATTATCAAATATTTAAATATAAAATCTATATAAAAATATACAGGGGTTTACCCCTGTTAAAATTATAATTAAATATAAGAGGCAAAAAGGTGATTTACATTTTTTAAGAGTCTTTCTTCTATTCACAGAAGAGTATCAGAGATAGAACGCGAACTTTGAACCTTTCATACCTACTCCATCGTAATCGACTGTGATAGGGAACTGGCAGCTCAGCTCGTCAATGGTATCGTCATCAAGTGGGATAGTTAGCTCCAGTTCAATAGCCGTGCGTCTCTCGCAGTAACTGAGATTCCAAATACACCCACCCAAAACGGCATTCACCACTGTTCTGATTTCGTCTTGTGTACGCCATATGGATTCATAGTCAGTCATAGTATTCTATTTGCAGTTCCTGACCGACATCAAACTCGCGGTCATCATCGTAGAAATAAACCAATCTGAGTCCACGATAAACTGACGGAACCTTTAGAACTTCTAGCAGATGCCATTTGGGCTTGCCGAAATCATACGATGAGCGGTCAAGGATGATTCGATTAGCGGTATAATCGAAATGATAGTAGCCACCACCTAAACATGAATCACCTGGTTTCAGCAAGTCTTTATGCTGGTTGACCATGCCAAGGCGGAAGTAACCATCCATTGTTATTATGAACTTCGGTAGTGCCATCATCATTTGTTCATTACCCATGCAAAACCCTTCGCCGTTCTCTTTTCTGAATCGATGAAATGGTTGCCAGGATTCCATTCTAGTATTGTGTTGCCAATCTGCTCTGCTAACAGCTCATTTAACTTACGTATAGCATTGCCTACTTGGGCCATCACAGGATTCTTTGTCTTTTCCTCCTTATCCCCAAGACTGAGATAGATGGATTTAGCAAAAGGTTTGTTGTCTGTAGCATATTCAATCCACTTGGGGAACCAGACCGATGGAGAAGCAGCAACTATCCCCTCAAACTTTTCTGTCTGATAGGATGCCCACAGTGCGAATAGTCCTGCCAGGGAATAACCGCCAATTATTACATGAGGTATTTCCTCTTGAACCAAAGGCAACAGTTGGCTTACGATAAAATTCAAGGTGTCAGTAGCCCCATTGCCAAAAGGAATCTTACCGAATACAGGAGGTGCTGGCCAAGGGGTGAGTTCCTTATTCCAGTCCTTAATCATAAATGCAACAAGGGAAAATGGCTTTTCGGATAGTTTTTTTATTATCTCTACTTCCTGATCCAATACTTCCAAGTCATGTTCGTCTATAGGCTGAACCAACAAGAATTCAGCATTGGAATCTTTGTATAGACGGCATTCCCTCCCTGATATGTTAACTACTGTACCTTTCATTGATGTGCTGACCTCGTGTTTATTTCATACTCACTAACAATTTTTGTCTAGCATTTCAACACACTTGTCACGGGCTGCACTCTCACTGCCAAGCCAACTGAGACAGACATCTAGGCTTGGGAAAGTCTGGATAGTAACGGACTTTTGGGTGTCACCATCTACAGGATTCCAATAGAACACAGTGCCTGAAAGTTCAACAGTCCCGTCATCACCAAGCCTTGCATATAAGTTCATGCAGTCAAATAAGTAGTCCTCGTTGGAGGCCGCAGGATAATTAGGACTGACCACACAGGTAGTTCTGCCATCCCTTTTGCATTCTTCCAGTTTTGTCCGTAATGAGGAAATTTGCATCCTACAGCACATTTCCATATTGAATAGCCAAAGATTACCGTGTCCCATATTAGTGATTTAATTGTTCTGCGCCATATCATTCAGTCTTTAAACTCCCAGAATCCCGTACCAGTTTCTGGGTCAAACTTCCTACCGATAGCCCCACCAATCGTAGGACGTAACTCTATCTCGGCTGTATAAAGAACCGTTGTAGCTTTCAGATGTCCCCCTGCCATACCATGCTGATCTTGCTTTTTGAATGAAAATAGAGCATGGGTATGGTGGAATAGTTGACCATTATCGTCTCTAACAACATTACCATTGAGTGATACAAGTTCAAGCATACCTTCTAAATGCTCTGTCTCAAAGCTGCCAGTCTCAGGGATGAACACTTGGAGCTCCGCGCTCTGACAGCCACCAATACCAGAGAAAACCGCAGATGGTATGGATTCCTTTTCACAGATTTCGAGAAGGGTGCTGATTATTTCGTCCCCGCGATCCATACGGACATAGTAGTTATCGCCAATCTTTCTGTATTCCATAATCACCCAAGTTTTGACATAAACCGCTCCCTGTCAACTATAAATCTCAGATGTGTACCTTTTCCAAGCAATGTTTCACCAGAATAAGCAGCCACCTTAAACTCTATCTTCTTGCCGTCAACTTTGCTTACTTCGGCTGTAGCAGCCACCTTGTCACCAATCTTAGAAGGTCTGAGGTGTGAAGATTCTATATGACCACCAACAGTCGTACATCCTTCTGGCAGTTCATCAGCAACAGCAAGCATAGCTGCGTTCTCCATCAATGCCATCATAGCAGGGGTAGCAAGTACAGGCATATCTCCGGACCCCATCTGAATAGCGGTCAACCCTTCACTTACTGTCAGTTCGCTTGTATGTTTCAGTCCTATTTCCAGCATATCACTCAATAACAGTCATTCTCATTTCAATGTCATCCACAGGTCTGTCAGCGCGTCCAGTAGCAGTGCCTTGTATCAAGCCAACCACGTCAAGACCTTCTTCTACTTCACCAAATACAGTGTATTGACCGTCAAGATGCGGTGTACCGCCAACAGTAGAGTATATCTTCAACTGGTCATCGGTTAATCCTGATTTCCCCACTTTGCTTTCTGCTTCAGCAGCCAGTTTATCTTGCAATTCCTGTAGCCCGGCACGATTTCTTTCACGGCGCATCTGCATGATTTCATCACGATGTTCTGCTGCAAGTTCATTGAATACAGCCTGAACCTTCTGCATCCTCAACTGCTTGGAGAACTGACGAAGCTGACTTTCATTATACACCTGGCCCCAGACAATATAAAACTGAGAGCCACTACTGCGACGCTCTGGATTAACTTCGTCACCTTGTCTCGCAGCAGCCAATGCACCACGCTTATGGAAGAGCCCATCTTTTATCTCAGCATCAAGCGTGTAGTCTGGACCTCCTACTCCAAGCATCTTTCCAGCAGGTGCTCCCTTAGAATCTGGATCACCACCCTGAATCATAAAGTCCTTTATCACTCGATGGAACAGTGTGCCATCGTAATAACCTTCCTTCGTCAACTTCAGAAAGTTGTCGCGATGTATAGGAGTCTCATCATATAGGCGAACTACGATGTCGCCAAGCATAGTCTGTATTTTTACTTTCATTATTCAGTCTTAATTCATAAAGTATCGTAATAGTGAGTGCAAAAATACGAAAAAGTGGGGAATTATCCGTACCTTTGCCCGTGGTTTTAATATGTTTTGTGAAATGAGAAAGGTATTATTCGCTTTTGCTGTCATCATTTCATTGGCAGCGTGTGGAAAGAAACAAGCAGCCGCTCCTGAAACTGAGAGCAGCGAGGTAACGAACGAAGTAGTAACTAACGACACAATCAGTCAAGAAATGAAAGAAGCAAACATGCAAGAAGTTCAGGCATACTTGAAAGAGTGCGGTGCATTCTTCATTGCCACAGCCGATGGTGACCAACCACGAGTACGTCCATTCGGTGTTTCCGAGATTATCGATGGTCGCCTGTATATCATGACAGGCAAAGTGAAGGACGTTTACAAGCAGATGGCCAAGAACGGCAAGTTCGAAATATGTGCACTGAAGAAGTCTGGTAGCGAGTGGATGCGTCTGAGTGGTACACTGGTAAATGACGAGACACTCAGTGTAAAGGAAGAATTCCTGAATCGCAACGAGGGTTTGAAGTCTATGTACAAGGCTGATGACGACAATATGGCCGTGCTCTACATCACCAATGCAACAGCCCGTTTCTGCTCATTCTCGGCTCCGGAGCGCAAAGTGAACTTTTAAATGAATAATTTCGTTAGTACTTCCATCAAATCACAGTAATTATTGTAGACGGGAACAACATGGGAAATAAGATCTTTTGTCTTGAAACAGAATGGGAACAGAGTGTCTATGATTTAAAGTATGAGTCACAGGCAAAGCCCATGCTTGAGTTCTTGAAAAATTCAAGTGGGCTAGATTATTCCTTTAGACAAGTAGCCACAAAGTCAGATTTTGACTATTATATCAGTCACTTGAAACAAGCATCATACAAGAACTTTACTATTGTCTATCTCTGCTTCCATGGCTTGAAGGGTAGAATTGAGTTTGCTGATTCTGGCAAATATGGAGGCAAGAAACATTATGATTTATTAAATCTTGCTCAAGCTAATCAAAAAATCTTTGAAGGAAAGATTGTACATTTTGACAGCTGTAGTACCCTTTGTATGGATGATTATAAGATTGAAGATTTCAAAAAGATGACAGGAGCTTTGTTGGTCACAGGTTACAAAAGGAGCGTAGGGATGACAGAAAGTTTTATATTTGAAGCTTGGCTATTGAACACTCTATATAAGCACCCTGATTTCCGTGCAAAACGATTGTTGGATTTAGCACACAAAGAAATGCAATTTTATGTAGAGAAGTTCAGATTCGTTGCATATTAGTTGAGTAATAATAGAAATGACATGTCACGTTTAGAGATCATAGGCAAAATCAACACTGTACTTGCCGACTATTTCAACACGCATAAAGGTGAAACGGTAAAGGCAAAGGAGATGATGGAGTACTTTGTCCGTGCAGGTATATTCCAGTCTGATGTAAAGGGAGGTCTACCTATCCGCAAACTCTTACGTGAACTAGATGCAGAGAACCGTTTGGACATGATTCCGTACGTTCGCGCCAAAAGAAAAGCCGTAAACACAAACTGGTTTTTCTCTGATACGACTGAACTCACTAAGGATGTTACTTTGGAAAACGACAAAAAAGTCAACTCTGACTTGCTGGACTATTCAAGTAAGATAAAAACTCGTCTAGTCCAGCCGCAAAAGCACGAAAAGAAACGAGTCAGAGATGAAGATTACATTATAGATTTATGCGACGAGGTCTTAGGAAAGACTGCTAGCCGACAGCACAGATTTGATTTCCTGTTAGGTGATACTGGTATAATGTTGCCAACAGATGCTTATTATTCTGATATCAATCTTGTCATTGAATATTGTGAAAGGCAGCATACAGAGTCTGTAAGATTCTGGAACAAGCCGACAGCAAGTGGTGTCCCTAGAGATGAGCAGAGAACAAGGTATGACCAGCGACGTCGTGACATACTTCCTAAACATGGCATAAGACTTGTAGAAATCTCATTTTCAGATTTTCCGCATGACTCTCACAAACGGTTACTACGAAATCGTGATGTTGACTTGGAAATCGTCAAGAGAATACTTAGTTCTCATTGAGATAGAATTTAAAAAAGGAATTTAAGTTTGGTATTTGTTTTTGTGAAATGACCCTACAAGAAGCAATAGAAGCCCGCCATAGTGCTAATTGGCTATATCCTATACAGATTTGAGATATGATAAAACTGATAATATTCGACTTTGACGGTACACTAGGTGACACTCGACGGAATATCGTTACGACTATGCAGATGACCATTGCTGAATTGGGGCTGCCTGGACGTACTGATGATGAATGTGCTTCCAAGATAGGATTACCTCTTGACGGTTGTTTTGAGGCATTATATCCAGATGAAGCCAAAGAGACTATCCAGCAATGCGCCGATGTTTATAGGAGAATCTTCCAAGAAAACCTATTGAAGATGAAGCCCCAAGTTTTTCCTAAAGTGATTGAAACCTTGTCGGCACTAAAGGAACAGGGATATACACTCACGATAGCATCTTCACGCTGGCACAAGTCACTTTCAGAACTGACACACGACTTGGAGATTGCAGACTACATTTCTTACCTCGTTGGGGCTGATGACGTACTGAAAGCGAAGCCCAATCCTGAGCCAGTCCTGAAAACACTTACCGCTACAGGCTTCGATGCAAGTCAGACGCTCGTTGTAGGTGATATGAATGTAGATATTCTGATGGGCTTAAATGCTGGAGCTAAGACTTGTGGCGTGACCTATGGAAACGGATCTAAAAGAGAACTTGAAGATGCTGGAGCCAACTATATCATTGATAACATTGACGAACTAACAGAAATAGTAAAATGTTGAAGAAGATAATAAACCCTTGGCGAAACCATCCTGAATACAACTGTTTCGGATGTTGCCCTGAGAATCCCATCGGGCTTCACATGGAGTTCTATGAGGATGGTGACTATATCGTCAGCAAATGGCATCCCGGAAAGAACTATCAAGGATGGGTGAATACAATGCACGGCGGCATACTGAGTACACTGATCGATGAAGTGTGCGGATGGGTAGTCACTCGTAAATTACAAACCAGTGGCTATACCGTACAGCTTAATGTGAAGTTCAAGAAAGCCATCCCTACAACAGAACCAGAGTTGACTATTAAGGCTAAAGTAGCAAAACAGGTACGGAATCTGGTATATATCAGTGCGGAGATAACCAATTCTAAAGGTGAACTATGCAACGAAGGCGAGGCTATTTACTTCCTGATGAACCAAGAGAAAGCAAAGGAAATGGGATTCTTACATTGTGACGTTGAAGAATGAGCTTCATCAAGTACATAGCAGACGAGAACCACTACAAGGAAGTCCTCTCACTCGTTGGAAAAGCGAAACGGACGGTGTGGATCGGAACGGCAGACATCAAAGACCTGTATGTTGATGATAAGCCATTCCTTGCTTTGCTTGCTGGCCTCTTGAAGAAAGGTGTGGAAGTCAGACTGATTCATGCAAAGGAACCAGGAACAGCTTGGAGAGAGGATCACGAGAAGCATCCTATCCTTTATGATGGTATGGAGCGTGTGCTATGTCCGAGAGTCCATTTTAAACTCATTATCATTGACTCTACCATTACCTACGTCGGTTCCGCTAACATGACTGGCGCAGGGATGGGAATGAAATCACCACGAAAAAGGAACTTCGAGGCAGGAATCTTGACCGATGACCCAGAAATGGTTGAAGCAGCCATTGAGCAGTTTGACAACGTATGGATAGGCAAGTTCTGCAAGGAATGTGGCCGTAGAGAGTATTGTTCAGACCCGATAAAATAAACTAATATGAGGAAAGCAAGCAGAGAAATGGATTCGGCCTTCGCAATGGAGGTATTAGACAAAGCTCCATATATCACCGTCAGTTTCACCAAGTCAGACGGTAGCCCCTATGGTGTTCCTTTGTCATTGGCACGTAAAGATGAAAAGACCTTCTATTTTCATGGAGCTTTGGAGGGTGATAAGATGGACTGTATAGCATACAATCCCAAAGTGGCATTATCAGCTGTGACCCGATGCACTCCTACTGTTGGTCCCAAAGATGGCAGCTTTACCCTCCAGTATAAATCAGCAATGGCTGTAGGTATCGCCGAGGTTGTTACTGATAAAGCAGAGAAAATAGAAGCTCTAAGAATTATCTGTCAGCGTTTCCTCCCTCAACACATGGATGCTTTCGCTGCTGCGATAGAGCGCAGTCTGGAGAGAACGGCTGTTGTGAAGATAACCTTGACAGAACCGCCAACAGGTAAGCGTAAGCAGTATGACAAACAAGGTGAAGAAATGAAATGGCAACGAATGGAATAGAAGAATATGGAAACAAGAAAACACATAGCAGCAGAAAAGAAACGGTGCAATAGTCACAACTGCGCCCAGGCTATTCTTCATACCTATGCGGACGTAGCAGAGATAAGTGAAGATGATGCCATGAACATTGCCGGAGCTTTCGGTGGTGGTATGGGAAACATGGAAGGAACCTGTGGCGCACTTGTTGGGTCTGGTCTTGTCTTAGGATTGGTCAACAAGGACAAGGTGAAGTCCATGAAACAGATGCGGCAGATTATGACCAAGTTCCAGGAAAGAAACGGAGCCACCCAATGCAAGCTACTGAAAGGTGTGGGTACAAAAGTGGTACTCCGTGAGTGTCCTAACTGTGTAGCCGATGCAGCAGAGTTTTTGGAAGAACAGTTGAAAGGGTAAGATATGCAGATAATACTCGCTTCCGCAAAGATAATGAATGACAAACTAAAGTCTATTCCCGACATTAGCCTATCATTACCTCGCTTTCAGAAAGAGGCCGGGGACTTTGCAAGGGATATGGCACAATATTCGGTAGAGACAATCGCCGACATGCTGGGTTGTAGCCGTCAGATTGCAGCCCAGAACAGATTGCGATACATGAATTTCTTTGGTGATACCCCAAAGCTTCCTGCCATTCTTGCCTATCATGGTCAGGCATACAAGCATCTGAAGGCTGACACTTTGAATGTCGATGACCTCAATTATTCTCAGGAAAAGTTATGGATTACCTCTTTCCTCTATGGACTGCTTCGCCCATTAGATGCCATTCTTCCGTATAGGATGGAGGGAAATGTGGAGCTACCAAGCGGAGAGGGACAGAACATGTTTGCTTTTTGGAAAAGCCGTCTAACTGACATATTGATTGATGCCGTGAAAGCAGATGGAGGAACTCTGGTACATCTTGCTACAGAGGAATACCAGCATCTTTTTGACTGGCAGCGAGTCCGTAAGGAAGTCCGTATAGTACAGCCTTTGTTCCACATTAGAAAAGGCAGCGAGTTGAAGATTCAGGCTGTTTGGGCTAAGACATGCCGGGGAGCCATGACACGATTCATCATTGAGAACTGTATCGACAAGCCCGAAGATCTCTGTGCCTTCGGTTATGAGGGATTTACATACGAACCTAAACTTGGTGAAGCTGATTTCCCACACTTTGTAAAATGAGAGACTTAAAGAAAAAAGCAGCGTTATCCATCCTCTTGATGGTCAGTTTGGGACATCTTCTAAATGACATGTTTCAGGCGGTTATCCCTGCTATCTACCCAATGATTAAGGAGTCACTTGGACTGAGTTTCATGCAGATTGGAGCAATAACGCTGACAAACCAGATAACCTCTTCGCTCTTACAGCCGATGGTGGGTTATTTCTCAGACAAGCATCCGAGGCCATACGGTTTGGTTGTAGGTATGTGCTTCACATTGATAGGGCTGTTGTTGCTGTCTATGGCTGAGAGTTTCCCATTGGTTCTATTGTCAGTAGCATTTGTGGGAGTAGGTTCATCCGTCCTGCACCCTGAATCCTCAAAGGTTGCTAGACTGGCATCTGGGGGAGCAAAGGGCATGGCTCAGTCGATATTCCAGATTGGAGGAAATGTAGGACGAGCTTTTGGCCCTATAGCAGTTGCATTGATTGTGGTTCCTCACGGACAGGGTAGCATCAGATGGTTTGCCCTGCTTGCAGTTGTGGCAATTTGGGTTTTGGCTAGGATTTGCAGTTGGTATAAGAAACAGATAGAGTTGTATGGACGGAGTAAGTCAAAATTCGACGTTGAAAACGAAAGCCATCTGTCAAGACATCAGATCGTTGTTGCCCTTTTGGTGTTGCTGGTATTGATGTTCTCCAAGGACTTCTACACAGCCAATATCCAAAGCTACTTGACATTTTACATGATAGACAAGTTCGGTCTATCTGTTACAGCCTCGCAATATGTGTTGTTTGCTTTCCTGGTTTCTACGGCCATCGGACTACTGATAGGTGGAGAACTAGGTGACAGGTATGGACGCAAATATGTGATTTGGGTAAGCATCCTTGGATCTTCACCGTTTGCATTGTTGCTGCCTTATTGTGATTTGACTTGGACGATTATCCTTGTCATCCTCGTGGGTATGGTTATGTCATCGGCTATGTCGGCTATTCTTGTCTATGGAACAGAGCTTTTGCCTGGCAATGTTGGTATGATTTCCAGGGCTTTCTTCGGACTTTCCTTTGGATTAGGAGGTATTGGCTCCGCTATCTTTGGCTGGTTGGCTGATATTACGAGCATTCAGTATGTATTCCAACTGACGGCTTTTCTACCGTTGTTGGGTATAGTAACATATCTGCTGCCAAACATTAAAGAGAAGAATTGATGGAGAGGATTATAAGAGTAGCGAGACCAGATGACATGGCTGATATAATGGCAGTCATGGATGCTGCAAAGAAGATTATGCGGCAGTCTGGCAATTTGCACCAATGGGGAGATGGCTATCCGTCTGAGGCTGTCATAACGGCAGACATGGAACGGAATGGCGGCTTTGTCATCGAGGATGATGGTTGCATTGTCGGCTACTTTGCTTTCCTGCCATCCCCAGAACCTACCTATTATAATATATATAAAGGTAAGTGGTTGAACGATACTCAACCCTATCATGTAGTCCATCGTATTGCCAGTTATCCCGATGCTCATGGTATCTTTAGCAGTATCATGGACTACTGTTTCAGGCATGATCATAACATCCGCATTGATACCCATCGTGACAATAAAATCATGCAGCACAACATCTTGAAGCATGGCTTCACCTATTGTGGAATCATCTATCTGCTGTCAGGCGATGAACGATTGGCTTATCAGAAGTATGGAAAAGAGACATAACACCGAAAGCGTGGGCATTGGCGACTTATTTCAGTACGTGATGTATCATTGAAGTTTCCGAGTTTTCATGGCCACGCCGAATATAGCTGATGCTTTGATACTGCTGCCTGTGAGGGTGGCAGTATCTGTTATGAGAATAGCAGTATTAATAAATCGTATATGTCTCCCCAATTCTCAATTAACCAGTTAATAAACTCGCAATGATTTGCAACAAACAACTTAACCCTAAAAAAGACATTTTTCGTCATAAGCTTTTTTAGAGCCGGCGAAAATATGTTCTGGGTTTACTGGAATTCAAACCATAGAAAAATAAAAGATGCTCATTTTCAGCAATTTATGATTTTTGGCAAGAAAGAGCATCTTTTTGGAGCACATTAAAATTATAACTATTTAACTCGATTAACTCTATTTTACACTTTTCAATGTATTAATCGTTGATGTAGGATTTGGTGGTCATATCGTAGTACAAAGCCTCCAGTTCTGCCAGTGTCAGTTCCTCCACACTGTGCTCGATGATCCTGATTAACTCATCACGCCGTCCATCGTCGGACTGACTATATCTATTCATGTATGCCATATTCTATAATACTAAATGTTTCATTTCATGTCCTCCCCACTGGCTATCACCTTCATACTGGAAGCCGACGTGGGTATAGAAAGCCTCGCCCTCTGGATTGTCTTTATCGACAAGTAGTCCGAGACGCAGACGCATCCTGTCTGCTCTCTTTTTGGCAATCATCACCAGTTTCTTAGCAATCCCTAAGCGACGATATTCAGGGAGAACGGCCAAGGAGTCAAGGTATAGCTCGCCGGGCTGTGTTTCATCGTCTATGCCTGTGTGATCCTTCCCAAGATACTCTTTGGCTGCTGCTATGAATGCCCGACGCAATCTCTTCAAACGGCCACCGTCATAGTTGACAGCAACACCAACGACCTTGCCAGAGACCACCGCGACGAATGTATTCTTGTGGCTATACTGCGACACATCCGCTTCGACCAGGGAAATCATCATCTTCCTAAAGTCCTCCAGTCCATGCCCCTCGCCACAGAAGTACAAGCAGCACTCGTCTGTCATCGCCATCATTATTAGGTCTGCTATTTCGGGAGCCTGATCCTTGGTTGCCCATTGTATCTTTGGTTTGGGGAAAGTATATCGCCCCGTCAACATACCCTTCAAGTACGCCCAAAACAGAGGTTCACCGGAACGATCTTTACTGGCAATGTAGTCTGGGTATTCGGAACTCTTCATTACGTCCATGTCATAAGTATCATCAGGAAGCTTCACCATAACCACTATCTGCTCATTCAAGTGGCTTGGTCGGGGATTCTGTTCGCCTACCTTATGCCAGAACGAACTCTTACCATATTTCACGCCAGCATCATAGGCTTTAGCCAAGTCATTCTCAGTCAGAGGCAACTTGGCTTTCTTCATGTATTCCTGGGCATACTGCTTGGCTGGTCTCTCACGATGAGTAAGCTGGTTCTTCGTTTCCCACGTCCAGAACTGTCGTAGCTCTGACACGACATCATCCCAGTCTTGCATAGTGAATGTACCTGGCCCCATCTGGAGGATGGTGTACTCGATGCCTGACCATCCACGGAATAGGTTTGTCTCACAGAAGCCATTACGAAGATAGAAATCATGTCTGCGTCGCCTGATTTCTCTGTTATCTGCTGACTCTTGTCTCGTTGACTCAATATCCATTACCAACGATTGACCCCGATAATGGCCGACTACCTGAATTAGAATCTGCTGACCATAGCCTTTCCCCCTCAGATCCTCCCTCACAGCAAAGTACCAGAACCAGCTGAAGGAGGGTCTTGGATAGACGATAGTGAAGCCCACGAAGTCCTCTCCCTCATAGTATGCCGTGAAGTCAAGCCCCATTTCGCATATAAGCCGTAGCAGGTCATCCCAGGGAATTTGCTCTTCCACCGGGAAAGCCGTCTCATAGAGCTGCTTTATTTGTTCATCAGCGTTGGCCGCTGTTATTTGTTTCGTCGTCATAGATTTATATAAAGCGTGGATCAATCATTCCATAAAAGCCACTACTGCATGAATTGAATACTGTTAATATGCCTAAAGCTACACTAAAAACAAACCAACTGAATGGTACAGTCAAAATAGGAGCAAAAAGAGCAGTAAGTATTTTATGATTAGAATGTTCTGTTAAATAAATAGCGCTCATTACGGCAATAGCCCAAGCAAAAAACAGACCAACCGCAAGAACACCAGCCGCAAAAAGTTGCATTATAATATTAATGACACCTAAGTCATAATTAACCAAATTCTTGAAAGCATTTATAATAGCCCAAATATACGGGATAGCGCATATTATAGCAATGTATCTTTCTGTAAACTTTCGGATAGATTCTTGATGCCGTTTCTCTTTCTCCAGCCTCTTCTCTTCTGTAATCCGATCATATTCTTCTTTATCAAGTTTTTTCTGATATGAATATCTTTTTTCAGAAAGTTCTTTCGCACTAATTTCCCTCTGATTTCCATCATGTAGAAGTATTACCTTTTGCAATTTAGGGTGTGACCATGCAAATTGTTCCAAATCAATAGAAATTCTGTCGGGCGTTATAAGCTCTTTAAGATTATTACAGTCTTTGAACGGAGGGAACTTTTCATATGATTCAGGGACTACCAACCTTTCCAAATGATTCAATCCCGATGTTGTAAGCTCATTAAAATCAATGAGGTTTTTCCCTAATTCAATTGATTTTACATTGGTAACGCATTTTTTATCTATAAGAGGTATGCCCCATCTAACAACGGGCTGAATCCCATATCCATCAACTCTTATTTCATCAGCAATTATCACATTTTCGACCCCTTCTTCAATTTCTGATACATAGCATTCTTTATCTTTAAGTCGATATGTATAGATAACCCCATTTTCTTCCATGTCAACAGCCAAGAGAGTTTGACTTGGGCCGTCGTAGTCAAAATACTCGTCGTAGTGTCTATATTTTAGTCTTGCCATAAATAAACTATTTATTTTAATTTGATTATATCCGACCACCTCGTTGTTGGCGATGGACTCTTGAAATCATGTTTAATGGCATTGGCAAATACCTCAGCCTTGCCTTTGCCGTCTTTCCTAGTGTACTGCTGAGAACCAAGCACTATTGTTTCGCTTCCGTGCATTCGGTTAATCCTATCTATAACTTCATCGAGCCGTTTCATTTTCTGGAACTGTTCGGCGTTAATGTCAAAGAGATCCTGTTGGATAGGCGAATCAGCACCAATCCCCATGACGATGACACCTGCTTTTTTGTATTGGTAGCCCTGACGATATATGGACTGCAGGACTTGGTTAGCAGTCTGCACAATGGTTACAGTGGAACTGGTGGGTGTAATAAGACGCTGCTCCTGAAAGTTCCAGTATTGAGGCAGATCCTCGCGGAAGTAGTTGGTATTCAGGAACACGCCCACAATAGAGGCCACTGTGTTCTGCGTTCTCAGTTTCTCAGCACACCTGGCAGCATAGTTTGAAACATGAGTACGGATAGTTTCTATGTCCGTAATCATGCCATTAAACGAGCGACTGGTGCAGATGGACTTCTTCTTAGCCAATTCTTCGTTTGGCATAACATCCTCACCATTCAGCTCCTGCCAGGTTCTCTGAATATTGATATTATTGAATGTGAGCTTAACCCAATCGCCATGATGTTGAGCAAAGTCATAAGCCGTCTTTACTCCCAGGGCTTCGAGTTTGGCTGCGTATCTTCTACCAATACCCCAAACTTCATCGATGGGGTAAAGTTTAAGAGCCTTGATCCGCTTCTCGTCGGTGTCTATCATGCAGCAATGCCTATAGCCTTGGTACTTCTTAGCAAAGTGTGAGGCCATTTTAGCGAGTGTCTTATTGGGAGCAATGCCAATACTGATAGGCATACCAACGTATTGCTTTACCTTTTTATGTAAGTTTTCGCCCCATTGCTTCAAATCCACGTTCTCCATGCCATCGAGGTACACAAAACACTCGTCGATGGAATAGCGGAAGTATGCCGGGGCTTCTTTCCTGATAATACTAACCACACGGCCCGTAAGTTCGCCGTATAGTTCATAGTTGGAAGAAAAAACGGCAATCTTGTTATCAGGGAACTGCTGTGCTAACTGGAAATACGGTGTACCTGCCTTGATGCCTAATGCCTTTGCTTCATTGCTTCGAGCCACAACACAGCCGTCATTGTTCGACAAAACCACAACAGGCTTGTCATTCAGATCAGGCCGAAAGACACGCTGGCATGACACATAGCAGTTGTCACAATCGCAGATTCCGTAATACTTCATTCCTCTAATGTTTTTTCTTTTTCTTCGTCATCATCACCCACGAGGGTAGAGTTATATTCGTCAACCATCTTCTTGAAGAGTTCAGCATCATCAGGATTATCCTCGAATCGCTTTGCCACAATATACTTGACGGTCTGATTCTTGACTTTCTTATGAGCCGTTTTAAACCACGAAATGAAGGCTCTTATGTCATGTTCGTCTGTAAGGTCATAAGTCTGATTTATCTTGCCATTTGGATTGATCACAAGCCTCCTGATTTTCTCTATGAGTGCGTTGCATTCCTTGACCTTGGCCTTACTTTTTTTAGCCAATTCATGCTGTTCCTCTTGATGTTTCTTATTCCGTTCGGTAATTTCTTTCTTATGTTTCTTCTTCTGTTCTTCCAATTCGACCTGATGCTTCCTGTTCAGCTCCTTAATTTGCTTTTCGTACTTTTTGACTTGTTCCTCGTCAACAGGCCAAGCATTACTCTCTATCTTTCCCTGAATAAAGCTATTGTAGAAATGGCAGTATGATTCGAGATAGTCCCCAGCTTCTTCATCTACCGTTATGGAAAGAATAGCATTCTTCATTGCATTGCTGATGGGTATTCTATATGAAGCGAAGCTCCAGAACACTTGCATCATAGCCCGAATACTAGAGATTTTCTTGAAGCCTATCTTCTTTAGTACCTTTACATCTTCCTCAGTGACATCTAAGCCCTCAGACAATTCTCCCATTTCAAATTCTTCTTTCGGACTCTCTTCAAGGAATGGCACAATCTCTTCGTCAGCATAATAAGAGAAAGTACAATCAAGCCATTCCTTTTTCCGCTCAATCCATGAATATATTGAATTGATGTATGCCTCTGCTTCTGGCTTCCCTTGGCAGAACTCTTCAACGTAAGCGGTCTCTAACTCGAAAACAGCCCGATGAAATAAGATACTCAGCTCGTCATCATCAAGTTCAGGGTTTTTGATTTTTGGACTCCTTTTGTTTAGCTCATTCCACGGGAACTCGATTTCAACTGCTGTCAGTTGTCGCCTGACGAATGTTCTAGCCATAACTTCCACCTCTTCACCGTCTTGCTTAATCTTAACGATAATGAGACGATGGCCATAGATTCGAAGAAGCTCTATGAGGTATAATTTGGCACTCTCGAATTTACTTTCCATAATTATTCGTCCTTTGAAACATCACTCCCATAAAACCTATACCAGTGAGCAGCCTGAGCCATGATTGACTTGAAGTCTTCGGGCTTAACCTCTGCCATTGTGGATTTGATATATATGCTCTCCGTACATCCGATATAGAGCAAAATGTCAGGACTGTTTACGAAAGCGGTATAAAGTTTGCCGTGTTCCTTGAAATAAGCTAGTGCCTTGTCTCTCTGTTCTTCGTCTTTAGGACGTAGTATCTGAAAATGAAGATATGGTGAAGTGTTATGAACCAAATCCTCAAACGGTGTTCCAAAATTGTATTTGTTAATCCGGAACTTGTCTTTTGGTACGGCACTCTGTTTAGCGTCCGTCACATCTATAGATATATGATCTATCATATTGCTTAGAAATTAATATGCGTCTCACCATCCCATGTCGTATCACAAGTTATCGTTACACGGAATGAGGCAGATTTTATGTTGGCCTGGATCTTCGGGTACAATGAATGCTCCTTAGATTCTGGGTACTCAGTAGTATAGTCATTAACCTTAGTGGAGAACAACTTAACGCTATCCAAGGTGACGGCAGGAAGCCCGCATGATTCGACATAAAATCCTTGCATTTCTGGGTAACCCTCACCAATCACTTCTTTCTCACAACCAACCGTCATAAAACAAATGATGAACAAGAATAGTAATTTCTTCATATCTTTTCCAGTGTTCTAATCACGTGAATCACGACACCCCAGACCTCGAAATACTCAGGTGTGTCAATCTTAAATACAGGGTATTCGTCATTAGCAGGACGCAGCTCGATATAGCCATCGTCTTTATGGGTCAGATCCAGATACTTCATGGTGAAGCCTTCGCCACCCCACCAAGCAACAACGATTGAGCCGTCATGGGGCTGAACAGCCCTGTCGATAATCACACGGTCGCCGTCGAAGATGCCAGCGTCTATCATTGAATCCCCTTCGACATCACCATAAAACGAAGCTTCTGGATGTTTGATGTAGTCGCGGTTAAAGTCTAGGGTTTCATGCGAATAGTCAATGTTAATCGGAAATCCTGCTGCAACCTCCGCATGTTCCAGCTCCAGTTTGGTGTCAAATACACCTTTGATTATCTTGATGTTACCCATATATACTAATAATTCTCAAATTCAGGCACAAATTTACGCATAATTTTCAAAATTTCAGTTTAAACCACTATATTTGCAAGAAAAATTAAGAAAAGAGCATTGATTATCACGTCAACAAGTATGAAAAGAGTTATAGTTATATCCACAAGCCTGCGTCATGGCTCAAATAGCGATCTACTCGCAGACAAGTTCGTAGAAGGTGCAAAAGCTGCAGGAAGCGAAGTTGAGAAAATCTCTCTTGTAGATAAGAGCATTCAGTTCTGCAAAGGCTGTCTCGCTTGCCAAAAGTTGGGACGTTGCATCATCAACGATGATGCTAACGAAATCATGGCAAAAGTATTAAAGGCCGATGTTGTTTGCTGGGCTACACCTATATACTACTATGAGATGAGCGGACAGATGAAGACACTCATCGACAGAATGAATGCCATGTACGAACTGGACTACCAATTCCGTGATGTCTATCTTCTGACTACTGCTGCCGATGATGACGAGCAGACCCCCAAGCGAGCAGAAACCGGATTGACGGGCTGGATTGACTGCTATCCGAAGAGCCGCATAGCCGGTACTCTTTTCTGTGGTGGTGTGAACTCTCCCCGTGAGATTGAAGGTAATCCTAAGTTACAAGAAGCATTCGAATTAGGGAAGAGCGTATGATTGTTGACACGACCAATATGTGTTCTCACTTGCAGAAGAAGCTGTTCGAAGAAGATGGCGTTTATCATCATCTGTGGACAGTTATGCAGGAAGACGCGGAACTTACCGCTGTAGTACGTTCACGTCAACTTCATGTCTATCGCAACGGGAAGAAAGTATTGGTGCTGGCAGGAAAGTCTGCCCCAAAAATCATCAAAAGCGATAGAATCTGCGAGATGTTACCCGAAGTCACCACCTAGTACTTTTGGCAATCTGTGCCTGTATCTTAACTTCGACCTCTGCGAAAGAAATGGGAGTGTAGTTATTATTGTCCACCCCAACATCATATTGCCTGGGAAAGAGCATTTGCAATCTTGGGCTATCTAAGCCTGACATACAAGAACCTGTATGAAGGTGTCCGAACAACTGCCAAGTTCCTCTATAGGCCCCTCCATAGCAGAGAAAGGGATAATGATTTAGATAGACTCTTTGCTTGCCAATAGAAATTAGCATTTGCATAGAAACATCTTCAAACCGTTTCATAAAACCCTGGTCAACATTGTTCATGTCGTGATTGCCCAGTACAAGAAAGATTCTTCCATTTAGGCAATCTATGAGTGAAGTCCACTCTGCAGCTCCACCTACAGAGAAGTCGCCAAGATGGAACACGAAATCATCTTTTCCAACAACCTTGTTCCAGTTGCTGATGAGCGTCTCGTTCATTTCTTCTACATCCGAGAACGGCCGCTGGCAATACTTAATGATGTTGCGATGGCCTATATGAGAATCAGCAGTGAACCAAATCCTATCTTCTCTGCTGAACTTTATAATACCTTTTTTTTTCTCCATACGTTACTAATTATCACCAATGTTTGTAACAATGTCTACTTCATGCTCTAGTTCATCCTTCACAATATCTTCTCCATCATCAATCGGAACATATTTGTTGCGATCGAACCAGTCCTCAAGCAATTTATGCTCTTCTGTCCCGACATCTAAAGGTTCTCCCAATTCTTCGCGACTAGTTACCATATGTTCACAGGTTTTCATCAACAATATGACAAGGTAAAATGGAAGGTGCTAATACTATACAGTTAACTGATGGTAATACTCTGTAAGATGTACTCATGTGCTTCATACAACATACAACTTGCACCGTAATAATCAGATTACAATTCTGAATCATTTATTGGCAATACATTTCAGTTCACTCTGTCAAGCACAGCACCCTCCATATAATTGTTACGTCTCTAAGTCATAGGTAAAGTTCAGTCTTTGGATTGTCATATCCAACTCCCGGTACTGCTTACTAAACTTGTCAAGTTCCTGACGTAGGGGCTTAGCCTCAATCGTTGCTACTGACCTTACTTCGTTACGACTGTAGCGGTCACCATAACTTACTGCACGATTAAAAGTACTACGCAATATACCGATGCGCTTAGTCAGGACATCTCGTTCAGCAAGTATCTTGGTCATAGTTTTACCATCTTCATTAACGACCTTCATGTTCGTTACGTTGATGTTGTAGATCAACGTTTCTAGTTGTTCTAAACAACGGTCTAGTTCGGCCAGAAGTTCCGTCGGATTCTCGGCAGGCTCATCACCTTCTTGTACCCGCACTGTATTGTCCAGTCTCTCCTTTAAATCAGAGATTCTTTTTTCCAAGTCTTTTTTTAGACTTAACGCTTCTGCAAGTTTCATACTCTTCTCTTTTTAAAATCAAAATTCTGTTATTCTTAATGCAAAGTTATAATAATATAGAAATCCCAACAAGAAAAACTTTCACTTCGGTATAAATAAGCCTTCTCTTGGTATCAAATATCTGTTTTGTCGAATCTATGTTAAAAACAATCAGTATAGTTGTAGTTTCATCGGGTTTATTCAAATAATTGATTACCTTTGTGCACAATATGAACAAGTCATTTCAGAAAGATAACACAATGAACTTCATCATTGGTGACCATCTGTATGCTGTCAGCTTAGATGGCTGCGATTGTATAGTACATACAGAAAAAGGCGATTTCCGTCATAAAGATACTTGTAACCGCCAACCGGAAAAAAGTGAATTGCCAACTGTGTTCTTTACCGCACTGGCTGGGACTTACGAGGGCGAAACTTTTCCAGATTATGAAGCATGGCTCGACTATATATGCGAAGAAGATAGTGAAGAAAATCGCCGGACTCACGCTCGCTATGTTATACAGGCTATGCAATGGAATTCTGTTAGCGACTTAACAGCAGACGAAGTATTGACTTATCTATCCGATAACTATGACATCTAAGTTTGTCTAAGCGTCTAGCATATTAACGGTCAATAGTTTCTATGCGAGTTCACCTTTACGATACTTCTGGTGGCAAAAAAGTTCACCTTCAGTCAATTCATCTTCTTTCAACACTCTTAGTATATCACGATCTACCAACATGCAATTGAAGCTGCAATCAAAGCCCTCAAAAGGAGAACGCGTGGTAGTTGCATCATAAGTGTATACGACAGTGTCACCATCCATATAAAAAAATGAGACATCCGTGATGACACCTATATATTCATCCACGTCCATCACGTTATCATCAGCATCATGGCTGAACATCTTGTTGAGATGTCGCATCGGCTGATTGCTCCTGAACTGAATTATATCTCCAGCCTTATACTTCGATTCTGGCATACTTTCATTCTATTACAAGTCCCCACCAATCTTTTATCAGAGATTCCTCCATAAGGACCATTCCTTCGAACAACTTCCCATAAACATCTCTGTAAACGCAATGCCGTGCCCAAGCCGAATCTTTCTCTAATTTGCTGATTCTCTCAAGATAGACCGAATACAATTCTCTGACTTTACTCTCCATTTGGCGCAGTCGCTGATAGTCGTTATATCCTGCTAATAGTAGTTCTTGTGGATTACGAATCAACTCATGTTTAAGTATAGACAAGTCTTTGTAAGGTGAACTCATGGTCATCCAAGTTCCACTGCAATTCTGCCTTTCCAAAATTCCTTTGAGAATAGTTCCATCTGGTGCTTTTGCTTCTATTTCTTCTGATAACCATTGCTTATCTTCATCTTCAGTTACCTTCAGAATCCCCCAGCAAATAACTTCCAGTGTTGTCTCATCGAACTCCTTGATTTTAGTCTCTTGGAGACAGATTCTCAATAGTTCATCATTCTCAATGGCTGTGATGTCATAATCATCGTACTCTTCAGGGTCATACTCACTGGTAATATGGGGCATCATATGTACAAAAGGCTCTTTACGAGCCATTGCGGACAATGGCAGATCTAACCATGCAAGTCGCTCTTGCCACGGTTCGGCAGCGCAATATATCAAAGTTCTCACCCCCAAGCTAATTCCACACTGGCTGATGTAAGCCTGTGTGAGTAGAGTCAGTGCTTTCATAATATCACACCGAGCTCCACGCTTTGCGTAATCTTCTAATACTTTCTTATTCATAACTTCAACTATTTAACGTGAGTTCGATGAATTCAGAACAGTGTTAATTGGTTATCAATAGCCCTTTCACATGCAATGCATGGCTTCTTCGGAAAGAAGCAGTAGGCAGCCAGGGCTCCCAGTAGATTGACCATGA
>Ga0256405_10003884_pt1 | contig 29632 bp, 27 predicted proteins | sample RumenRJG_02DNA_FD_189096 | JGI IMG/M metagenome (GOLD analysis project Ga0256405, IMG submission 189096) | Bovine rumen microbial communities from Lethbridge, Alberta, Canada - RJG_02 | ecosystem: Host-associated > Mammals > Digestive system > Stomach > Rumen | place: Canada: Alberta... | reverse complement strand
CGTCTTCAAGATGAGTTTTCCCTTGAGGGTCGTGGGAGACTACCACGTTGATAGGCAGGATGTGTAAGTTCTGAGAGGGGCTCAGCAGACCTGTACTAATTGCCCGAGAGACTTTCTCTTAGGAGAAAAATAAAGCCAAAAGAAGCGAGAAACTGTCGATTGCCGAAACCTGACAGGAATGTCATTCCGCGCGAAGTCGAGGAATCTGAAATATTCTCTCAAGTAATATATGCCGCGGTTATAGCGGTGAGGAACCACCTCTTCCCATTCCGAACAGAGAAGTTAAGCTCACCATCGCCGATGGTACTGCCCCACCAGGTGGGAGAGTAGGTAGCTGCGGTTTTTTGGAATGCCAGACGTCATGCGACGCCTGGCATTCTTCTTTTATAAGCGTTCTTTCACTTGATAGCGGTTGCGTTCCGGAGCGGAACGGGCAATCATTTCTCCCAGAAAACCGGCCAGGAACAGCATTACGCCCAGTACAACGGCCAGAAGGGCCAGATAGAACAGCGGCTGATCTGTCACGGCACGGAACTTCAGTCCCTGCGCCTGATGCACCAGCTTGGCTGCGATAATCCAAACCGTCATAACAAAACCCACCAGGAACATGAGGATGCCGCTGGTGCCGAAGAAATGCATGGGCTTGCCGCCAAAGCGCGACAGGAACCACAGACTCATCAGGTCCAGAAAGCCATGCACAAAGCGGTCCAGGCCGAACTTGGAAACACCATATTTGCGTTTCTGGTGATGCACGGGCTTTTCTCCAATTATGCCAAATCCGGCGTTCTTGGCCAGGTAGGGGATATAGCGGTGCATTTCCCCATAGACCTCTATATTTTTAACCACTTCCTGCCGATAGGCCTTTAAGCCGCAGTTCATGTCGTGCAGTTTGATGCCGGTGACCTTGCGTGCGGTCCAGTTGTATAGCTTGGAGGGCAGGTTTTTGGTAATGGCGTTGTCTTTCCGATGTTGCTTCCAGCCGCTCACCAGGTCATAGCCCTCCTCCCGGATCATGCGCACCATCTCCGGAATTTCCTCCGGAGAGTCCTGCAGGTCCGCGTCCATGGTAATGACGATGTCTCCCTGTGCGGCGGCGAAGCCCTCATACAGGGCGGCCGATTTGCCATAGTTCCTGCGGAAGCGGATGCCCCGCACGAGACCCCCGATCAGGTCGGGGGTGACGGCCTTCCCGTCATGGCCGGCTTGACCGGCCATCTCCTGCACCACCGCCCACGAGCCGTCCGTGGAACCATCGTCCACAAAAATGAGCTCATAGGTGAAACCTTGCAGGGAACGGTCGATCCAGGCCTTGAGCTCCGGCAGGGACTCGGCCTCGTTGTACAGCGGAATAATGATAGACAGGTCCATAACTTATTGCTCGTCAGGGGTGTTCTGGTTATTCTGAGGGCCGTTGAACGGTCCGCCAAAAAGCTTTTGCAGAAAAATGTACCGGGACATGATGCTGGAAAGCACCGTGCCGTACAGGTAGCAGTAGGCCCATTGGAAAAGGAAGGTGAGCACCGGCAGTTTGTCCAGCATACCGTCCACCTGTTCCTGCTGCGAGGCGCTCATGGGCATGGCCTGGGAAACGGCGTTCACCAGCTCGTCCATGGTCTCCTGCGGCATGTACAGGATAATAAGGGCCTGGGCCGATGCCAACAGCAGGCCGCTCAGCAGCGCCGCACGCCGTCCCAGCAAAAAAGTATCGGCCATTTTTACGCCCTCGTACTTGTCCCGGAGGTCCAGCTGCACCTTTTTCATGAGGAGAATGCAGCCAAAAAATTCTACGGCCCAGAGGATGATGAAGGCGGCTTGCGACAGAAAGCTGCTTCCAGACAGGCCGGCAAGTTCCTTGAGCGCCAGGCAAGCCACCGACACCGCTCCAAAAAGCAGTCCGGCTTTTGCCGCTTCATTCCATATGGTTTTGTTGTCAATCGACATAATGTACAAATATACGCATTTTATTTGAGATATGGTTGCGGCCTGGCCGGCACATGGAATTCCGGTTGCCTGCCGGGAAAAAATTCCTATATTTGTAAGTTGCTAATAGAAAAACGCTTATGCTCCTGAAAAAATTCACCACGGAAGTCATGGAAAGAACCGACGACAAGGGAAACGCCATCACCATCTATTGCTCCGGCTACAAGGAATTCGGGGAATTCAAGGGATTTGTGTGGACAAGGGAAATCGGGCCGAGCCCTTATGCGGCCGACAAGTACAGCCTTTCCTGCCATTGGGGCGTGGCGGGAGAGGAGAACGACCTCCGGACCTATGAAAGCAGCCTTTCGGAGCCCCCCGGAGACAGGCCGCTTTTTGGCCACTTCTATTTTAGCGAGTACAAGTCTTTCCCAAAAAGATTGGTAAGATTGGGATTGCCATCTGCGCCCGCGTATTGCGGAGAGCACAAAGACCATACTCCCCATGGCCTGGGTTCCTGGTTTTATCACAATCCCTGTCGATGCGCAGAACTTCCCGGCCTGTGGAAAGAAGGGAAACTCACGCACATCCTCGTCTGTGGTGCCCTGGTGCCGGATGGCAAACCCGCCACCAAGGAGCAGGCCATGGCCATGGCTAAAATTTACGACAACATAGCTATGGTTTGCAGCGGTGTGCGCGGCGATGAAGAACTTGCCGTCGCGTATTACTTGAAAGCGGCGGCCGTTACCGCTCCTTATACGGACGATGCAGCTTTGCTGGAAGAAGGTGCCCTGAGGTATCGCGCCCTCTCCCGGCTCACCGGAGGTTATGAAGGGAAAGAGGCGGAGCTCAGAAGGCAGGCTATCGCACAGATTACGGACAAGGCCCGCAAGGCGGACGCCCTATGGCGGCTGTTCCTGTCCGGTGAGGATAAGGGTGTTCTTGAGGAATACATTGCACAGGCTCCCCAGGACCATCTGCGCCTGTTTATCGCCCACAAAACCCTGGGGCACCATGGGAAAGCCCTGACGCATCTGGATGCCCTCATCGGGAGCTTTGGGATGGAAAGCCGGCTGGAGGGGGAAACGCCTTCTTTCAAGGCCGGCTTCCAGGCCGATGGCCATTTCGTCGGCCTGGTGTGGGAAAAGGTGTATGGCAGGCGGGGAGGCAACAGTTGCGACATGACTTTCGGCCTCGAGGGCGAGGAGGGAATTGACGTCCTGGACTGGCCGTCGCGTGCGCTTCCCATCCGGCCCGATGCCGAGTACCATAGCGCCGACATAAACCTCAATACCGCGACGATGGAATCATCGGCCTGGTACCCTGCCGTAATCCTGATCGAAGAAAAGCCCCTGGAAGTGTTCTGCGGCATGCACTGTGGCGGCGTACGCAACGGACTTGGCTCCGTTTACCATTTCGACCGGGAGCAGCAGGGCCGGATGTCGGAGCTCCAGGGCCTCTGGCTGGACGGAAAACTCACGCACGTCCGAAGCGGTGAGCGGCTCATTCCCCTGGACGGCCCCATCGGCCAGGAAGACGCGCTCCGTCTCCTTAAAATCTATAAGAACCTTGCCGATGCTTCCGCTCCCGGGACGTCGGCCCGCTATTATGAAAAAGCGCTGGAAATGGGGCTCCGCTTAAATGACCCTTCCCGCGAAGGACTGCTTATCCTGGCCGATACGTGCAGGCACATGCCCGGGAAGGAGGCCGGGTACGTGACGTACCTCACCCGTGCAATGGACCGCTTCGGCAACAATGCCGCCCTTGCCTGGGAACTCTTCGAATTCCTGGACGGGAAGCAGGCGCCAGGTGCCGATGACGCCCTTCGCCGCTACTTGGATTCTCCGGATGGCGAGGCCGAAAAACGCCTTCTGGCCGTGCGCAGGCTGCATCGGGAGGATATGGAGGAAGAAGCCTTCCTGGCAACCTTCGGCTTGGATTCCTGGGACAACGAATACACCATGGATCACGGAGACTTTGACTGCAGGGCATCCATGACGGTCCAGGGTTTCCGGGCACAGGGAAAGTTTTATGGCTATGCCTGGATTGACAGCTACGACACCGGCCATCCGCTTGCCGGTGACCCTTACACAAGCCACTCCTGCGGGATCCTCTGCGAAGAATACCGCGAGAAAGCCTCGCTGGAAGCCCATGTCCCGGACCTGAGGTGCGGTGTCTATTACAAGTTGGGCGAGGAAGGATATACCAAGATATATGGTGAGGCCTCCGAAGGACTGCGCATCGAGCAGGATTCCCAAGGCCGGGTGCTGTTCTGCGGCATGGTTTCCCCGGACGGCTTCCGCCACGGCCTCGGCACCGAATTCCTCTACGAGGACGGCCTGCTCCGCTCCATTTTCTGCGGATACTGGAAAAACGGAGAACGATGCCTCCGGGCAGACGGCGGCAAACTACAGAAGCTGGACAGACAATAATTGAATAAAAATTCGTATATTTGCAGGCTATTCATGCAATAGCGAGTGAAAGACATTTGTAAGTAATAAACTCAAAGCAAATTATGATTAACATTACGTTCCCGGATGGAAGTGTTCGTCAGTACGAGGCTGGCGTAACTGGTTATGAGATTGCCATGGGCATCAGCCCGCGTTTGGCAGAGCAGGTACTGGCGGTTCAGGTGAAGTATCCCACTGAGCCCGAAACTTCCCGTGGAACCACCATCGACCTTACCCGTCCCATCACGGAGGACTGCGCCGTCCGGCTCCTCAAATGGGAGGACGATGAAGCCAAGAAAGTGTTCTGGCACAGCTCTTCGCACCTGATGGCGGAGGCCCTGGAGGCCCTGTTCCCGGGCGTGAAGTTCGGCATTGGTCCGGCTATAGAAAACGGTTTCTATTACGACGTGGACATGAACGGCCGCACCCTCACGGACGCGGACTTCAAGGCCATCGAGAACAAAATGCTGGAGTTCGCCCGTCAGAAGCAGGACTTCCAGCGCATAGAGGTTTCCAAGGCCGATGCCATGAAATACTTCACCGAGAAAGGGGACCAGTACAAGCAGGAACTCATCTCGGAGCTGGAAGACGGCACAATTACATACTATACCAACGGCCAGTTCACGGACCTGTGCCGTGGCCCGCACCTGAAGAACACGGAGGTCATCAAGGCCGTGAAGGTGCTCTCGCTGGCCGGTGCTTACTGGCGGGGCGATGAAAAACGCCAGCAGCTCACCCGTATCTACGGCATCACCTTTCCCAAGGCCAGCATGCTCACCGAGTATCTGCAGGTGCTGGAGGAGGCCAAGAAGCGGGATCACCGCAAGATTGGCAAGGACATGGAACTGTTCACCTTCTCGCAGCGCGTAGGCGCCGGTCTGCCCCTGTGGCTGCCCCGCGGCGCCGCCCTGCGCAACACCCTGCAGGCCTTCCTGGCCAAAAAGCAGGCGGAATACGGCTACCTGCCCGTGGTAACGCCCCATATCGGCGGCAAGGAACTCTATGTGACTTCCGGCCACTACGCCAAGTACGGCAAGGATTCCTTCCAGCCCATCCACACCCCGCAGGAAGGGGAGGAGTACCTGCTCAAACCCATGAACTGCCCGCACCACTGCGAGATTTACCGCAGCGCCCCGCGCAGCTACCGTGACCTGCCCCTGCGCTTTGCCGAGTTCGGTACCGTTTACCGTTATGAGCAGTCCGGCGAGCTCCACGGCCTCACCCGTGTGCGCAGCTTCACCCAGGACGACGCCCACTTGTTCTGCCGCCAGGACCAGCTCCAGGAGGAATTTGAAAAGGTGATCGACCTTATCCTGTATGTGTTCAAGACGCTGAAATTCGACAAATTTACCGCTCAGGTGTCCCTGCGGGATCCCAAGAATCCGTCCAAGTATATCGGCTCCGATGAAAACTGGCAGAAGGCGGAACAGGGCATCATCGACGCGGCCAAGAAGAAAGGCCTTCCGTACGTGATTGAGACCGGCGAGGCCGCTTTCTACGGCCCCAAGCTGGACTTCATGGTAAAGGACGCCATTGGCCGCAGCTGGCAGCTGGGAACCATCCAGGTGGACTACAACCTGCCGGAGCGCTTTGAGCTGGAGTATGTGGATTCCGACGGCACCCGCAAGCGTCCGGTCATGATTCACCGCGCGCCGTTCGGCTCGCTGGAGCGTTTTGTGGCCGTGCTGCTGGAGCACACCGCCGGTCATCTGCCGCTGTGGCTGCACCCGGACCAGGTGAAAGTGCTGCCCGTGAGTGAAAAATATGCAGATTATGCGAAAAAAGTTGTAAATCTGCTAAATAATTCCGAAATTCGCGCCTCTATAGACGACCGAAACGAGACGCTCGGTAAGAGAATCTGTGAGACTTCTCTCAAGAGAGTTCCGCTGCTGGTGATTGTCGGCGAGAAGGAAATGGCCGACGAAACCGTGTCTGTACGCCGTGGAACCGAGGACCAGGGTTCCATGAGCGTGCCCGCCTTTGTGGAGTACGTCCGCAAAGCCGTGGCAGAGGAACTGGCCCAGTAAGTTTAACCATTAAAGGAGTAAAGTTATCGCAACGCCTTTCAAACCGAGGCCCGCTGTCGGTCTCAAGAAAAAGAAACCTGTGCAGGTGCAAGGGAACCAGAAGGACGAGAACGCCCTTCGGATTAACCGTGAAATCACCGCATCCCAGGTGCGCCTGGTAGGGGAGAACATCCCCGAGCAGGGTATTTATCCTTTCACCAAGGCTCTGGCCATGGCGGAGGAGCAGGAATTGGACCTGGTGGAAATCAGTGCCAAGGCAGACCCTCCCGTATGCAAGATTCTGGATTATCAGAAGTATCTGTACCAGCAGCGCAAGAAGGCCAAGGAGATGAAGGCGAACGCTGCGAAGATTGTCATCAAGGAAATCCGTTTCGGCCCCAACACGGACGAGCACGACTTCCAGTTCAAGCTCAAGCATGCGCAGGAGTTCCTCTCGGAAGGCTCCAAGGTGAAAGCCTCCATCTTCTTCCGCGGACGCTCCATCCAGTTTGCGGAGCAGGGGGAGAAACAGTTGCTCAGGTTTGCCGTGGAACTGGAAGAATACGGACGCCCGGAAAGCATGCCCACCCTGGAAGGCAAGCGCATGACCATGATGCTGGCTCCTATCAAGAAGAAATAAGCCGCCCTGTCATTTCGGGCTTTTGCTTGTCATTTCGAGCGAAGTCGAGAAATCTCATCGGCCTATATGTATAATTATTAATTGTTTAACACAATGGCAAAGCTTAAAACCAACTCCGGTGCCAAAAAGCGCTTCACGCTTACCGGATCGGGAAAGATCAAGAGGAAGCACGCTTATCACAGCCACATCCTCACCAAGAAGACCAAGAAACAGAAACGCAACCTGGATCATTTCGCTATCCTGGAGAAGGACGATATCCGCCGCGTAAAAGAGCTTCTGGTCCTGTAATCATGTTTAACTGGAACGCAGTCAAAAGTACATCGGCACAGATGTCACTGCCTCCAAAAAAGTAAAAATTTATGCCTAGATCAGTTAATTCTGTTGCCTCAAGGGCACGCCGCAAGAAGATTCTTTCCAGAACCCGCGGCAACTTCCTGTCCCGCAAGAACGTGTGGACAGTCGCCAAGAACACCTACGAAAAAGGTCTCACCTACGCCTACCGCGACCGCAAGGCCAAGAAGCGTGAGTTCCGTTCCCTGTGGATTCAGCGTATCAACGCCGCCGCCCGTCAGTACGGTCTCACTTATTCCCAGCTCATGGGACGCCTGGCCAAGCAGAACATCGGTCTCAACCGCAAAGTCCTGGCAGATCTTGCCATGAACAACCCTCAGGCTTTTGAGGCTATTGTGAAATCTGTAAAGTAGTTTGTCTGCCGTGAGCTGGAAGGATATCATCCAAAACAAGTGGGTAAAGCTGGGCTTCTGGGCTCTGCTCTACACTGCATGGGTGATCTGGCTCGGGAATTATTGGTGGCTTTTGGGCCTGGGCGTCCTCTTCGACCTTCTCATTACCAAAAAGGTGAAGTGGCTCTTCTGGAAGAAGGAATACGCCCCCGGAGAAAAGCACAATGTGTGGCTGGACTGGCTGGATGCCATCATCTTCGCCGTGGTCGTGGTCACCTTCATCAATATGTTCTTCTTCCAGGCTTTCAAGATTCCTTCCTCCTCCATGGAAAGTACGCTGTACACCGGAGACCATCTCTTCGTGTCCAAGCTCACTTACGGGCCACGCGTTCCCCAGACGCCGCTCACCGTTCCTTTTACGCACAACCGGGCTTTCGGCCATGAGACGTATTCCACGCTCATCCAGAACAAGTACCGCAGGCTAAAAGGTTTCCGTTCGGTAAAACGGGGGGATGTAGTGGTGTTCGGTTTCCCCAACGGAGACACGGTTCTTACCCGCCGCCCCGCAGACGATTACTACGCCTGGGTCCGGAGCTACGGAAGGGAACAGACCATTGCCCAGTTCGGCCCGGTGATTGTAAGGCCGGCCGACAAAAAAGACCACTACGTCAAGCGCTGCGTCGCCGTTGCCGGTGACACGCTGGAGGTGAAGGACGGTCTGGTATGGGTGAATGGAGAAAAGGAACCCGACTATCCCGGAAGGCAGCTCACCTATCAGGTGATTACCACAGGAAACCGTATCAACCCGCTCAAGCTGGAAGAACTGGGCCTGAACCTGAACGAGCTGTACTTCGACTCCCGTCTGCCCGGCTATCCCATGATGCCGCTGACGGAGGAAATGCTGGACAAGATAGAGAATATCAAGACGGTAGTGGAGGTTACTCCCAACCGGGAGCGTTATGCTTCTGCCGGACAAGATATTTTCCCGTTCGACGGGCAGTGGACCTGCGATTATTTTGGCCCGCTCTGGATTCCTGAAAAGGGTGCAACGGTTGCCATCGACCTGGAAAACCTGGCGCTGTATGAGCGCATCATCCGGGACTATGAGCACAACACCCTGGTGGTGAAAGACGGTGTCATTTACATCAATGGTGAACCTGCTACAACGTACACCTTCCAACAAGACTACTACTTCATGATGGGTGACAACCGGCACAACTCCCTGGATTCCCGGTATTGGGGATTCGTCCCGGAAGACCATATAGTCGGTACGCCCTCCATCATCTGGCTCTCTACAGATGAGAGTAAAAGCTTCCCCAAAAGCATTCGGTGGAAACGGTTCCTAAAACTCGTTTAACACCCCAAACAAGTAACAATTAAAAAAGTAAAATACTATGTCAAAGGTTTGTCAGATAACCGGTAGGAAGAGAATGATTGGTAACAATGTTGCCCATTCCAAGCTGCGCACCAAGCGCGACTTCTCCCTCAATCTTAAGACCAAGAAATTCTGGTCTGAATCCGAACAGCGTTTCGTCACCCTGAAGGTGACCACCAAGGGTATGCGCATCATCGAGAAGAATGGTCTCGACGCCACCCTGAAGGCCGCCCAGGAGAAAGGATACGTAAGCCTTGTTTAACCCTTTAAACCTTATCAATTATGGCAAAGAAAGCTAAAGGTAACAGGGTGCAGGTCATCCTGGAGTGCACAGAACAGAAAGCCAGCGGTGTTCCCGGTATGTCCCGTTACATCACCACCAAGAACAAGAAGAACACCCCGGACCGTCTGGAGCGTATGAAGTACAACCCGTACCTCAAGAAAGTCACCCTTCATCGTGAGATTAAATAAGTAAACCCGTTTAGACTATGGCAAAGAAAGCAGTTGCAACCTTCGATGCAAAAGCCGGTGCAAAGCACATGGTGAAGGTTATCCGCATGGACAAGAGCCCCAAGACCGGTGCCTACGTGTTCGTAGAGCAGCTGGTTGAGGAAGGCAAAGAGAAAGAATTCTTCAACAAGAAATAGTTTCTCCCTCCAAGAACAGAAAACCGTCCTTGTTCAAGGGCGGTTTTTGCGTATTCGCCCCACCTTGCCCGGCTCCGACCGGTTGCGCACTTTTACTGATTACCGCTGACCGCGCTATCCCGTGCACGCCTTAACACACTTTCGGCCATTTTAAGGATGAGGAATCCCGCCGCCTCGCTTCTGCGCCACTGACTGTCCCGATCTGCGCCAAGCCCAGCGATGGAAAGGTAGGCACCTCCGGCGTTCACCCTTTTCCTCCCATGTGTGCTTTTAACCCCGTTGAGGCGGCGGAGGAGTGACCGCTAACGCGTTGATACAGAGTGAGATGCCGGAAAATTCTTGTCGCGAAATTGAACGAGGATTGTGCGGCAAGTCGCTGGTAGACAGAGAATTAGCCACCACTCATAGACGGGGCAAGGCCCGCGGGATAGGGACACGAGGCTAAGCGAGTTCAATGCCGGCGGCGTGGCAGGCGGCGCGCATGGGCGCGGGCCAGATGGCGCTTTGGATTTCGCCGATGTGCGCCTTGCGCAGCAAGAACATGCACAGGCGGGACTGGCCGATACCGCCGCCGATGGTCTGTGGCAGTTTCCCGTCCAGCAGCAGGCGGTGGAAATACAGTTCCTCCTTCCACAGCTGATCCCGTTCCGCCAGCTGACGGTGCAGCGTGGGGGCATCGACACGGATGCCCATGCTGGAGATTTCGAAGGCACTGTCCAGGACTGGATTCCACAGGAGAATGTCACCGTTGAGGGCCCAGTCGTCATAGTCTGCGGCACGGCCGTCGTGGGGCTCCCCGTTGGAGAGTTTTCCACCGATGCCCATGATGAAAACGGCCCCATACTCCTTTGCAATGGCGTTTTCGCGTTCTTTGGCCGACAGCGACGGGTATCGGTCCAACAGCTCCTGCGCATGGATGAAATGGATCTCCTCCGGGAGGATGGGCGCAATTTGCGGGAACTCCACGAAGAGCTTGTTTTCCGTCACCTTCACAGCCTCATAAATGTGCCGGACTGTCTGCTTCAGGTAATCCAGGTTCCGCTGCTCGGGGAGCATCACCTTTTCCCAGTCCCACTGGTCCACGTAAATGGAGTGGATATTGTCCAAGTCCTCGTCCGGACGCAGGGCGTTCATGTCCGTGTAGATGCCGCGGCCGGACGTCACACCCAGCTCTGCCAGTTTCAGGCGCTTCCACTTGGCCAGGGAATGCACTACCTCTGCAGGGGCATCGGCAAGGGATTTTACCGGGAACTTCACGGGGCGCTCCACGCCGTTCAAATCGTCATTGAGACCTTGGCCGGAGAGTACCATCATGGGAGCGGTGACGCGCAGCAGCACCAGCTGGGCGCTCAGGTTTGCCTGGAACATATCTTTCACGGCCTTGATGGCCTTTTCCGTCTGCTCGGGACTGCCCAGCAGGTTCCGGTAATTCTTGGGAATATATAGCATGGCGCAAAGGTACACATTTCCGGCCGCGTTGACAAATAATCGTGCGCTGGTGCATTTGACGCGTCGACGTGGCAACGTGCCAAGCCGGAGGAGCGCCCGGCACGGGAGGGGGAAATCTGCCGCAAGCGAATTTTGTTGCTTTCTGCCCATAAAATGTGTATCTTTGCATGATATGGGAATTTTCGACAAAGGATTCAAGAAAACCAACCTGAACTTCTTCCAGAAGCTGGGGCGGGCCATCGTGGGCAAGTCCAAGGTGGACGATACCGTCCTGGATGCCCTGGAGGAGGCCCTGCTGAGCTCGGACATGGGGGTGGATACCACCCTTAAGCTCATCGACAACATTGAAGAGCGGGTGGAGAAGGACAAGTACGTGGACATGGAGGAACTTACCGCCATCATCCGCGACGAGATTGCCAGCCTGATTGGGCCGGACGACGGCCCGGTGCAGGCCTTCGACTTTAGCAAGAAGCCGTATGTGATGCTGGTCGTGGGCGTCAATGGGGTGGGGAAGACCACCACCATCGGCAAGCTGGCGGCCCTGCTCACCCGGCAGGGGAAGAAGGTGGTGATTGGTGCGGCGGATACCTTCCGCGCCGCGGCCGTGGAGCAGCTCACCGTGTGGGCGGAGCGTGCCGGCGCAGAGATTGTGAAGCAGCCCACCGGGTCGGATCCGGCTGCCGTGGCCTTCGATACCGTGAAAAGCGCCGTTGCGAAGGGGGCGGATGTGGTCCTGATAGACACCGCCGGCCGCCTGCACAACCGGGTGGACCTGATGAACGAACTCACCAAAATCCGCAACGTAATCCGTCGCGTGGTGCCGGACGGCCCGCATGAGGTACTGCTGGTGCTGGACGGCTCCACCGGCCAGAATGCCTTTGTGCAGGCCAAGGAGTTCTCCAAGGCCACGGACGTCACTGCCCTGGCCGTCACCAAGCTGGACGGCAGCGCCAAAGGCGGCGTGGTGGTGGGCATTGTGGACTCCTTCAAGTTCCCCATCAAGTTCCTGGGCATTGGCGAGGGCATTGACGATTTGAAAGTATTTGACAAAAAGGCATTCGTAGAAGCCTTGTTTAAATTGGAAGACATACAATAGAAGATTTACCTCTGGAAAGTCCCTCCCCCGAGGGGAGGGGTTTCGGGAGGGGGTAACGTAAATAATCTCCGGACCCGGAGGGTCCCTCCCCCGAGGGGAGGGGTTTCGGGAGGGGTAACGTGAACATTTTATATTTTCATGAAATGAAAGTATCTTACAACTGGTTAAAAGAGTATCTCAAGTGCGACCTCACGCCTGAGCAGGTGGCGGAGGCCATGACATCCATCGGCATTGAAGTGGACGCCGTTCAGGTGCAGGACCGTGGACTGGACCATGTGGTTGTGGCCCAGGTACTTACCTGCGAGCCCCATCCGGACAGCGACCACCTGCACATTACCACGGTGAACGACGGCTCTCCGGAACCCGTTCAGGTGGTTTGCGGTGCCCCCAACGTGGCTGCGGGCCAGAAAGTGCTCTTCGCCCAGCTGGGCGCCGTGCTCCCCGGAGACTTCAAAATCAAGAAGTCCAAGATCCGCGGCGTGGAAAGCTTCGGCATGATTTGCGCGGAAGATGAATTGGGCATTGGCACCAGCCATGCCGGCATCATGGTACTGCCGGACAGCGCCGTTCCCGGCACCCCCGCCCAGGAATACCTTCAGCTGGAAAACCAGGCGGTCATCGAATATGAAATTACGGCCAACCGTATTGACGCTACGTCGCACATTGGCGTGGCGCGGGACCTGTACGGCTACCTGAGGAGCCGCGACCTCCCTTGCCAGCTGTGCCTGCCTTCCGTGGAGGCTTTCCGCGAGGGTGAGGGCGAATCCATGCCTGTGGAGGTGCTGGACAGCAAGGGCGCCCCGCGCTACACCGGTATCACCGTCAAGGGCGTCAAGGTGGGCCCCAGCCCGGAATGGCTGCAGGAGCGCCTGCTTTCTATCGGCCTTAAGCCCATCAACAACGTGGTGGACATCTCCAACTTCGTGCTCTTTGAGACCGGTCAGCCGCTGCACACCTTCGACGCAGACAAGGTGCGCGGAGGCAAGGTGATTGTGCGCCGTGCCGCAGAAGGGGAGCTCATCCGCACCCTGGACGGCCAGGAGCGCAAACTGGCCGCCTGCGACATGGTTATTGCCGATGAAAAAGGCCCCATGTGCATTGCCGGCGTGTTTGGCGGTGAAGATTCCGGCGTAAGTGACAGCACGGTGAACGTGTTCATCGAAGGCGCCTACTTTGACCCGGTGAGCATCCGCAAAACCGCCAAGAGCCAGACTTTGAGCACGGACGCCAGCTTCCGCTTCGAGCGTGGTGCAGACCCGGAGGCCGCCCTGTACGCTGCCAAGCGCGCCGCCCTCCTCATCCTGGAAGTGGCCGGCGGCAAGGTGGTGGGCAAGGTCCGCGAAGTGTATCCGGAACCCATCGGCCGCGCCCGAATTGAGTTGGACTACAACCGCATCGAGCATTTCATCGGCAAGAAAATAGGCCATGCCACCATTGAAAAGATTCTGGAGGGCCTGAATTACCAGTTCCTTGAGAAACGGGTCGATGGCGCCCTGGTGGCTGCTCCCACCTACATGGTGGACGTCACCCGCGAGTGCGACGTAGTGGAGGAAATCCTCCGCATCTACGGTTACAACAACATTGAGCTGCCGCAGAACCTGCACATGAGCGTGAACCCCTCGCAGCAGCCGGATCCGGAAGCCACCCGCAACGCCATCTCCAACTGGCTGGCCGCCAACGGCTTTGTGGAAACCATGAACAACTCTCTCACCAAGGAGGACTATTATACCAAGCTGCAAACCTTCCCGGCGGAGCGTTGCGTCCACATAGTGAACCCGCTGTCGCAGGACCTCAACGTCATGCGCCAGACGCTCCTGCTGAACGGCCTGGAGGTGGTGGCCTACAACCTGAACCGTCAGGCAACTGCCCTGCGTTTCTTTGAGTACGGCTCTGTATATCAGCGCCTTCCGGAAGGCGACGGCACTACGCTGGCCAGTTACGAGGAGCACCGCTGCTTCTCGCTATTCATCAGCGGAACGCCGGACAAGGTATGGCGCAGCCCCGCCCAGAAGTCCAACTTCTTCCAGCTTAAAGGCTACGTGGAGGCCCTGATGGCCCGTTACCGGATTGATGTGAGCTCCCTGCAGATGGGCAGTGCCCCCGCCGACATTTTCTCCGAAGGCATCACCTACAGCCTGCCCGGCAAGGAACCCAAGCTCCTGGTCACGCTGGGTTGCATGTCCCCCGCGCTGTGCAAACGTTTTGGCATCAAGCAAGCGGTCTATGCCGCGGAAATCAACTGGGAAGTGCTGTTTAGCCTCATCAAGCGCGACAAATTCTCCTTCAAGGAGCTGCCTCGTTTCCCGGAGGTACGCCGTGACCTGGCCATCCTCCTGGACGAGAATGTGAGTTATGCCGATGTCCGTAAAACCGCCCTCCGTGCCGGTAAAAAGCTCATCAAGAGCATCACGCTCTTCGATGTGTATCGCGGCGAGAAGATTCTCTTCGGCAAAAAACAGTATGCACTCAACTTCGTGCTCCAGGATCCGGAGCATACGCTTACGGACCAGGAGGTAGAAAAGACCATGGAACGCGTGCTGCAGGCCCTGCAGAGCGAGCTGGGTGCCATTCTTCGCTAATGCGCCGGGGCTTCCATATCGTCCTTGCCGTACTGCTGGTGGCTGCCTGCGGGCCGCACCGCATACCCCGTGATGACATGGAGGACATCATGTACCGCATGCTCATCCAGGACCAGCAGGTGAGGCAGGATCCGGTCCTGCGCAGGCAGGCCGATACGTCTCTGGTTTATGAGGGCATCTTCGAAGCTTACGGCTATAATACCGATGACTTCCTGTACAGCCTGGAGTACTACCTGGAGGAGCCTGCCCGCATGGAAAAGGTGATGGACGCCGTTGCAGGGCGTCTGGACAAGGAGGCCAAGGGCGTGAAGGCGGAGATTGACCTGCAGCGCTGGCGCGAGAAAATGCTCAAGATTTACGGCATGGCGCCGGATACCACCTGGCCCAAACCGCCGGTCCGGCCTGTGGATACTTTGTTGGTGCGCATGGGGCGGGATACGGTGCAGCTGGTGCTGCCGCCGGATTCTCTTCCGGAGTACCCCAAGGATTCCCTCCTGTTTGTAAGAGATTCATTATGAAGCGATTCGCTGCCAAATATGTCTATACGCTCAGTGGAACGGAACCCCTGAGGAATGCTTTTGTGGAGGTGGAAGAGGACGGTACCGTGCTCCGCACCGGCCTTTGTGAGCCGGGGGAGGAGGTGCTGGACGGTGCTATCGTCCCGGGTTTTGTAAATGCCCACTGCCATGTGGAACTCTCCTACATGAAGGGACTGTTCCGCAAGGGAACGGGTATGGCCGGGTTCATTGACCAGATTAACGCCCTCCGGGACACATTCTCGCTGGAGGACAAGGTTCGGATGCTCAAGGAGGCCATGGATTCCATGTGGGCGCAGGGCGTGGTGGCCATGGCGGACATTTCCAACTGCGACGATTCTTTTGCGGTAAAAGCCGCCCATCCCATGTACACGCGCACCTTCCTGGAGGTGTTCGGAGCCGATGCCGGTGCCTGCGACGCCGTGATGCAAGACGTGCGTGCCCTGCAGGTAAAGGCGGCGGGCTTCGGCCTGGATGCCGCTCCTACACCGCATTCCTGCTACACCATGAGCCCGGAGCTGGTGAGCGCCTCTTCCGTGGCGGGGCTGGAAAGCGGCTACCTGTCGTTCCACAGCGAGGAATCCGACGAGGAAGAACAGATGATGAAACGCGGCAGCGGTCCCATGTGGGAAAACCGCGTGGCCAATGGCATCCCTACGCCGCCGGTCACGGGGACCACGTCGCTGGAATATTTCCTGGACCGTCTGCGGGCCGGTGGTTTGCAGGAGCCGGTACAGGGCCATGTGCTGCTGGTGCATGAGTGTTGTCTTACCGCTGAAGGGGCCGCCCTGGCCCGGCAGCGGCTGGCGCAGCCTTTCCTGGCGGTTTGCCCGCTCTCCAACCTATTTATACACAATATGTTGCCGCCTATTCCCGTGATGCGCGAGAGTGGCATTCCCATTTGCGTGGGCACGGATTCGCTGTCGTCCAACGACCAGCTGAACATGGTGGCGGAACTCTATGCCCTGCAGGAGGCCTTTCCGGAGGTTCCGCTGGGCGAACTGCTGCAGTGGGCCTGCCTCAACGGCGCCCGTTTTCTGGGCAGGGAGGCGGAGCTTGGCAGCATCGAGCCGGGCAAGAGGCCCGGCCTGGTGCTTGTCACCGGGATTGCCGATGGTTCTCTTACGTCAAATTCCAAATCCGTACGCCTATGATGCGCGAAACTACCGTTTTCGGCCCCATTTTCAGCCGGCGTTTAGGTAGTTCCTTGGGAATCAACCTCTTGCCGGAGCGGGGAAAAGTTTGTAACTTTGACTGCGTGTACTGCGAGTGCGGCTGGAACAAGGACGGCTTGGATGACAGGAAGTTACCTACGGCGGCGGAGGTGGAGCTGGCGCTGCGGACCAAATTGGAGGCATGTGCGGCTGCGGGAACCCCTATCGACTCCATTACTTTTTCCGGAGACGGGGAACCTACGCTGAACCCGGCGTTTGCGTCCATTATAGACCTTACGCTGGCCCTCAGGAATCGGTATTATCCGGCGGCCAAGGTGTCGGTGCTTACCAATGCCACGCGGGCAGGGGAGGAGAGCGTGTTCCAGGCCCTTTGCAAGGTGGATAACGCCATCCTCAAGCTGGATGCACCCACGGATGAGCAGGTGGCCCTGGTAAACCGGCCGGCAGGGAATTACCATGTGTCGGAGGTTATCCGCTCCATGAAGCGCTTTAACGGGGCTTTTGTGCTGCAAACTATGTTCCTGCGCGGCCCCGGCTGGGCTACGGAGGATTGGGTGGGGCCCTGGATGGAGGTGGTCCGGAAGGTTCAGCCGCGGGAAGTGATGGTCTATACCATTGACCGGGAAACGCCCCTTGCAGGCCTAAAGAAATATACGGTGGAGGAAATGCGCCGGCTGGTGCAGCCTCTCATTGATGAAGGATATGTTGTTCAAATAAAAGGATAAAGTTATGTCTATCTCCAGCAAATACGGCTACAAGCCGGACAATGAGGCTATTGCCCGACATCTGGATCTTATCGCAGGCGGTTTGGAAGAAATTGCCACCGAAGAACTGTACAAGAAGTGCTTCGGCATCATGGACCAGACCACCCTGGCCAACGACGACACGCCGGAAAGCGTGAAAGCCCTGGTTCGCAAGGTGAATTCCTTCGCCAAGGATTATCCCGCGTGGCCGCTGCCCGCTTCCATCTGCGTGTATCCCAACTTTGCCTCCGTGGTGGCCTCCGAGCGCGCTACCAAGGAGGTGCACGTAACCACCGTGGCCGGTTGTTTCCCCACGTCCCAGAGCTTCCTGCCGGTCAAGCTGCAGGAGATTGAGCTGGCCGTACGTGGCGGGGCCGACGAAATTGACATCGTCCTGGCCCTCAACAGCTTCCTGGCAGGGGACTATGAGACGGCCGGTGCAGAAATCAAGGCTTCCCGTGAGTGCATAGACAAGGTGGCCAAGGAACTGGGCCGTACCGTCTGCCTCAAGGTCATTCTGGAAACCGGCTTGCTGGTAACGTCCGAGCGCATTGCAGACGCCAGCTTCCTGGCCATGGAAAACGGGGCCGACTTCATCAAGACTTCCACCGGCAAGGTGAAGGTGAACGCTACCCCGCAGGCCGCTTACGTGATGTGCGAGTGCATAGGGAAGTTCTATGAGGCCACCGGCAGGAAGGTGGGCTTCAAGGCCGCCGGCGGCATCGCCTCCGCCCTGGACGCCGTTTGCTACTGGTCCATCGTCCGCACCATCCTGGGTCCGGAATGGATGAACAAGACCCTCTTCCGCTTCGGTGTCTCCTCCCTGGCCAACAAGCTCCTGAGTGCCGTAGAGCAAAAGACCGTCGCGTATTTCTAGTAGCGCCCCCTTCCTCGGCCCTATGAGCACCTGGAGGAAAAAAGAGGCTCTTGATTATTTTGACCACTGTTTGTATACTTGCGTAAAAACCATAACGAAATGAAAAAGAGCAGTTTCATTTATCTGGCTATTTGCGCACTGCTGGCCGTTCTGACGTTCAATCCTTTCGGGGCTTTGCTTGGAACCCTGTCCTACAAGTCGGTTCCGGCGGAGCAATTGTTTCCGGAAAAGACGGTGGATATCCGTCTGCGGACATCGGTCGCCTTCACCGGAATGGAAGGTGAAGGTGCGGGACGGAAAATCAAGGCCGGAACGCCTCTGAAGGTGCTCGGAACCTGCCACGACATAGCAGATCCGTGGTCGCCAAGGGCCTGTTACGATGGTCGGGAGTATCTTGTGGAACTGCCGGATGGCACCCGTGGACGCATGCAACTGCCGCAGATGGAAAACGACAGTACCTTTCTCAAGATGGACCAGTCCTTGGTTTATCTGGTTCCCGGCGAGAAATCGGCTGCTGCGGCCATCGCGGCCAACGAGGCTTGGATAGAAGCCCATAAGGAGGGTAAATTCTTTACCAGGGTGCATGGCTTCCTGAAAAAAATGGACCGCGGCCGCCTGCGCCTGCTGAAAGCCCTTTCTCCCAAGGTGCGTGAAGGAGGGGCATATTTTCTTTTCCCGCGTTTTTCCGCCTGGTCGGTTTATCGGCTTCCCGGCTTTTTCCGTTCCCCCTTTTTCCGTCGGATTTGGGACTTTCTTTGTAGTGTCATCTTCCTTTTGGCCGCCCATGCCGTGGCCAGAAAGCTGGCCATGTTGCCTTACTACAATCGGCGCCTGGCAGCAGATGGCAGCACCGGTTGGGCTACACTCATTTACATGGTCCTGGCTCTGGGCATAACCTATCTTGCCGGCATAACCCATCCCTTGTCGTGGATTTTCCTCATGGGAGGATTCAGCTTCATGCAACTAAAAACCGATAGCGCCGAGACCGGGCGCTGTCCCCATTGTCGGCAGATGGCCATGAGAACCTATCGTCAGGAAACCGTCCAGCACAATTCCCACCTTGTGCGCTCCACCGCCAGCTGGAAAGAAGGCATGTATGAGCACGCTTCCTCGGGCTATTCGTACCACGTCCATAAGGATATTTATCGCTTTGATCGCTGCACGAACTGCGGGTATGAGCGCCCCAAGTACAAATCCTCGGAAGAAGACTTTACCGAATACCCTGTCGGCGTCACCACTGATGCCGCCGCTCGCGACGAGTTCAACAAGACCAACGGAAAAGTCACTGTCCTCAATTTTGACATTGACGGTTAGGGGACCCATGACAACATAAGCATTATATCTAAGCCTCCCCATAAAACGCAAAAAAGGCCGGAAAAACTTCCGGTCTTTTTTGGTGCGCGAAATCAGCGCTGAAACGACTTGTGTAAATTGCGTATTTTCAACTTATTAGTAAGTCTTAGTGCTGGATTGGTGTAAAATAAGCGGCGATTCTTCCTTATGCAACTATACCACGGTGAAGCTGTTCGACAGGAAAGACCATGTCCCAGTTCTTTCCCCATACGATGTTACCGTGCTCAATGGTGAATTTCTTGAAATACCGTGGCTGAATGTAACGGTCATATTGAGGATGAGGATGCGTGAGGATGAAAGGTGCAAAGTCTACGGTCTTTGACGTTCCATCGCTGAAATAGATACGAAGGCTCACGTCCCCGACATATTCTGCCCGGACAACGTAAAGTGTTTGTTCATTTCTGTTTTTCATTTTACTCTTTTTGTAATTTGAGTACAGCGTACCTTTTTCTTCAGCACAAAGAAGTTCATCCACTTTTCAACGATATTGCGATAGTAGGCGCGGATGAAAACTTCTGCCGTTGCGGCATCTTTATCATTCAAAAGTTCATATCCATGCTCCGCTCGGCGTCTAATCTCTTTCAGTTCTCCATTCATCAAGATAAGTTCAAATACTGTTTGGCATCCATTCTTTATCACGTGAACATGAATGGGTTCATGCTCATTCGAGAAAAAGAAGAAGATAAAACCAAAGTATTCGTAAATTTTAGGCATAGTTTAATTCGCAATAATCGTTCTTGACAAAGATGCAAAGAAAAACTGAAACGGCCAAATCTTCCACTCAATTATAACTTCCCTCCCATTCTTCTGCAATAGGTCGCTACATCTTCCATGTTGCCCCGAAAGTCCTGGGTGTGCAGGGCTCCGTAGTGCTTGTCAATGATGGCAATGGCATCGTAGGTTTTCCGGTAGCGATAAGCCTGTAAGTCAGTGAGGCCGAAACGCTGCCCGAATTCGTTGATGAAATGCGATGATGTATTCTATTTTGTCGCGAACCGGATAAGTGGTTTCCATGGCGTTATTTCTGTTTACGGGTGCAAGTTACGAATTTTTTGTGAGTTCCTGGTACATCTTGAACAGCCTTGCCACGATGTCGGATTCGGTGGCGTCCTTGGGGAATCCGTATGCCTCCAGGACGGCAGCGTCGTTGGCGCGGTGGGCACGGCGGAGTTCGGGCGGCATGGTCACCTCGTCATATAGGTCTGCAAGGCTGCTATCCGGATATAGTGCACGAGCATCGAGGATTCCTTGGGCGGTCGCACTAATCTTCTCAATCATAGCCATATCGTGATTAACCGGCCAAGGGAAGTTGTTATAAACCACGTCTTTGGAATAGCTATAATCGCTTTTCAGTCTCATGCATGTCACTCTCATCCAAGCCATATGAACGGAAGAGATAATAATTCCAAAATCGAAGACATTAGCATCTGGAATAATCTGAACTCTATCCGTTACGATTGTTCCCGATTTAATAAAGCCCATTGGAATGTATTGTCGTGTTTGTGAGGACACACGAGGTATGATGATGAAGTCTTTGTCGACAGGCTGCGTCCTCTGTGCAAAGAGCGACGGAGTTAGAGCAAACTTGCGTATACCTTCCGCGATACTTTGTTCGCGAGATTCTTTACACAGACGAACTCTTTCATAGACAAAGGGACACTTTTTTATCTCAGACGGAGATACGCCATCCAACCATAGGCACCACCTTTTCTTGTTATTGATATATTCAGCGGCGCCCAATAGCGGTTTTATATACGATATTGATCCTGGGTCTTTGCGGATGAACTCCTCATAATCGGAATCCTCAATAATAAGATGTCCACCATCGGCGGGTTTATTCCCATAAATCATTGCTGGGACCTTGCAAAGGGGCTTATTTCTACTTCTCACAAGAATATCACCGCCATCCATTAAATAACGATTGATATTCCGACACTCAATTCGACTGCCGCCATCATAAATAACCTTCTTCTGTCGCGGAAGTTTGGAGAATCCAATAATAACGCAATGAACGTGAGCCTTGACCGAAGCTTCACTATCCCACACAAATGTTCTATATGCGAAATTGATAATGTCGTTCGGCAAGAAATCCCAGAAGCGAGATACGGTCTCTCCCTGTACTATTGAATTGGTTGACACGAAGCATGTTTCAATTCGTGTGTCGACCATCATATCAGAAGCTTTTTTATACCAGCCACAAACGTAATCCAGGTTTTTTACTCCAGGGAACAAGGACTGCATTTCTTCTTTCTGAGAATCCTCCATAAAGGTAAATCCATGGAACGGCGGATTACCCATGATATAGTTCAGCTCAGCCGCCGGAACCACCTCACTCCAATCCATCCGCAGGGCATTCCCTTCATGGATATTGGTGTAGGTCTTCAGCGGCAGCGGGTCCAGATTGAAACCGGCGATGTCCTCGGTCTCTTTCATCATCTGGCTCTCGGCAATCCACAGCGCCGTCTGTGCCACAGAGCAGGCGAAGTCGTTAATCTCTATCCCGTAGAACTGATTGATGCTAACCTTGATGGGGTCTGCAAATTCGCCGATGACACGGTTGCCGTCGAAGATAATCCGCAGGGCCTCATTTTCCAGCCGTCTGAGCGAGGTGTAGGATTCGGTTAGGAAGTTACCACTGCCGCAGGCGGGGTCGAAGAACTTCAGCCCGGCCAGTTTATTCTGAAATGCATAGGCCTTGTCCTTCTTGACCTTGGCAACTTTCTCCACCTTGATTTCGGCCAGCTCCTCCTTCAATTCGTCCAGGAACAGCGGGTCTATCACCTTATGGATGTTCTCGATGGAGGTATAATGCATTCCGCTTGCCCTTCTCGTCTCCGGGTTCAGGGTGCTCTCGAAAACGGCGCCAAAGATGGTAGGTGATATCAGGCTCCAGTCGAAATCATCACTGGCCCGCAGGAGAATCAGATCACGGATTTCTTCTGTGATGCGGGGTATCTCTATGTCTCCGGCAAACATACCACCGTTAACATAAGGGAAGGCCAATAGTTTCTCGTCCTCATAGGGGTCTCGTTCCTCGGGCTTTTGGTCCAGGATGCGGAACAGTTTGATAAGCTTCTCACGAAATTCTGCGGCACTGAACTGCGACATGTAGTCGTGGAACATGTCTTTTGTCCCGAATATACCTGCATCCTCGGCATATAAGCAGAATACCAGACGAACGCAGAGCTTGTTGAGCGCCTTCTGGGATTCTGGATTGGTAGGGTCTTTGTACTGAGCCAGAATCTTGTCATACAACACACCGACAATCTCACCGGCCTGGATACTAACGTCAAGCTCTTTCTTCAGGTGGACATTGGTATCATCGACCAGAAAGCTGAGTCGGGTGTATTCCTTCTCAAGGTCTGCCAACTGGACAACCTCCGGAGCATCATTGGGGCGCTCCATATCGTGAACCTCGAAGCTGGTGAAATTACAGGCAACAATCCAGCGGGGGTACTGTGATTGGGGCAGACCGGCGGCATAACGTCTTGCCTGCTGATACGGTGTAAGCTCCGAACCGTCACTCTGGCGATACTTTTCAGAGAGATTCACCTTGGACCCTTTCTGTTCGATGAGGACCTTGGTGGATGGGATGTAGCCGTCAATGAAATCCGAGCCTTTCTCTTTCAGGATAGTCTTTACCGGCAGCTCGAACTGGATAAACTGGGCCGGGTTGGTGATGCCGAATACCCTTCCCAAGAGGTCCATCCAAAAGCGGGCCGTCTCACCTTTCTCGTATCCCTTTCCCAGCCAGTCCTTTACGAATGCCTTTGCTGCTTGACGCTGTTTTGTATCTGTTGCCATGAGAATCGTTTTTTGTGCTATCCTTCAAATTTAGCAAAAATTTCTCTTCCCACAGCGCCACCGGCTACAAAACCTTGAAACTCTTATTCCTGAGAAAGAATTAACCAATCAGAAAAAGCTCCACTGACACCGGCCTGAGGAAGGATACCGGAGTAATGTCAAAGCCGATATTTATGCGCCGTCCTACTCATGATAGGACTTTGGACGTATTGATGTCTCTGGTTGAAGATAGAGTACCCGTTAGAAGGCCTGCTATGGAGAGTGGGCTGCGGGGCTCTTTATTTTTTATTTCAACAATTTTCTGGCGCCTTCAGCATTCTCCAAAATATGGGCATAGGTCCCGCCATAACGTCCCGCCTTGGAAATTATGCCAATAGCCTGCGTTTTCTCTCCCCACTCTTTGGCACTTAAGCGGAAATTGTTATTTTAATCCTGTCGAATTCGACATAATTAAAATTGGGATTGTTGAGCCCAAAGATGTCCGGTCGGGGCTGGACATGACGGGTTGCATTGTTGTAAACCTTGTCGTGATTGTGGCACTGCTGTCATCGTCCCACTCGATGGACCCCAGACAGCATTTTGGCCCGATTTTGCTGTCATCGTCCCATTCTTTGGACCCATGACAGCACTTTCACATTGATCCTTAGTGGGGCCCGGTGGTGGGGCGGTAAAAAAACCAAAAAAACGGCCACTGGAGGCACTCCAAAAGAAAAAAGGATGACTTCAAAAGCCATCCTTTGTGCGCGAAATCAGAGTCGAACTGACACGTCCTTTCGGACACTACCTCCTGAGAGTAGCGCGTCTACCAATTCCGCCATCCGCGCATCGTTTTTGGGACTGCAAATATACGCACTTTTTTTTGAAAGTGCAAACTTTTCTTTCTTAAATTTCAATTTCCAGTGGAATAACCTGGGTCCACATTCCGGTACGGAAGGTGATGGCGGTGAGGGAGAGGTCCAGTTGGAGGGGCAAATCCTCCAGGTCCGGGGCTGTCCAGTCGTATCCGGCATCCAGCATATAGTTTCCCAGGGCAAAGGAACGGACCGCTCCGTCCGGTGTGGTAAGGTCCAGCCACAGTTCCCCGTCCGGATACTGGCGGGGGAGGCGGACGGCATCACCGCTGTCCAGCCGGCATTGGAAAGCGCCTTCCTCCGGTGTGCCGTCCGGGGCCAGTGCCCCCACTTTTCCCCGGACCTGCGTCCAGTAAGGCTCCCCCCAGCCGGGCGGGCCGTCTATCTCCAGCGAAAGCGTGCAGTAGTGTTTATGAAGCTGTATTAGCATCCGGGCTTCTTCGGCGGGAATGGAGACGCGCTCGCTGTGGGCATACAGGGACGGACAGTCATAGCCATAGGGGATGGCGATGCGTCCGTTCCCGGGGAGGGGAGCCCCTGCAACAGCGGTGAGCTGCAGGTCCCCTTGGGGCACCCGTACCATGAAACTGGTGTCCCGGGGAACCTCCCATTCCCGGTAATAGCCCTCTCCGCTCAGGGAGAAGCGGACCGGCCAGGCCGGAAGGTCACGCACTTCTACAGTCAGTGCACAGGGACAGGCTGTCCGGTTCTCCTTTATAAGCGTGCAGGATACCCACGTAAGACAGACCAGAAGGAGGCCGGCAGCCCGCCCTGTACACAGATTGTATTTATTTGTCATAGTTGCGGAAGGTTTCCAGGATCATTTTTTCACGTCCGGGGTACAGTGTTACCAGTTTGTTTTTCAGCGCGTCGATATGGGTTACATCTCCCGACAGAGCGTTGAAAATCTCGGACCGTGACATGCCACGCTCGTACAGGTAGGTAAGGATATCCGGCTTAAACCAGAAGAGGTTGCCATAATGGCGCAATGACCCGTTGTAGCGGTCTTTCAGGAGCGTGCTTGCCATGAAATAGGCCCACATTTCTCCGATTTCGCAATAGCCGAAACCTTCCCTGGTCCCCGTCCCGTATGCCTCCCGGCCCTCGTTGATGAAGCAGGTAATGATATAGTCGATATAGGGCGTCCAGTAGTTGTTCCCAACCTTTGCATAGTGGCTTGCATGGGCCATTTCATGTACAACCGAATCGTAGATTTCCGCATAGCCGTCCTCCTTGGTTCCGATGGTGATATCCGGAAGGAAAAGCTGCACCAGGGGAGTGAACGCACCCAGGTATGTCTGAATGAGCTTGTGGCTCAAGAAGGCTCCGTGGTGCAGCATGCAGGTGCTGGAACTGTTGAGCCCCGGGAAAATCCAAAAACGGAGGTCCCCATGGGGCAAGGTGATATCCAGGTCGGTGTCGGCACAGCGGTTCAGGTAGTCGTAGGCGGCGTTGTTCACTGCGCAGCGGCGGAAGAGGGCGCCGTCGCTTGCTGTACTGACATGTACGTCCAGCCCTTGCGGACCTGCATTCCCCAAAGTGCTCACGGAAGCGGGAATGATAATCCAGTTAAAGCCTATGCAGAAGCCTTTTTCGTTCTGGAAAACCAGCCGGTAACGAGGATTGCCGGAGAAGGTTTTCCCCATTTGGTAATAGCCGTCCCGGTTGGTGAAGCAGGTGGCAATCTTTACAAAGATGTTGCAGACTACTTTTACGCCGGCTACGCCAAAGGGCTTTCCGCCGCTGAAGTTCGGGTCTTCAATGGTAACCCGTCCGGACGGAGCGATGGCCGGCCCTTTGGTATCGGCTGCCAGCAGGTCCTCATTTCCTGTAAGGCGGTAGGCCTCCCGCTCCACCAGGTCCCAGTCAATCCCAAAGTCGCCGCGGGTGGTAGGGTCGTGCTCCGACATATAGCATTCGTCCAGAAGCTCATAGCGGATGCCTTCCGGAAATACAAAGTCCTGAGGGACAACGGCATACTGCCAGGTAATGGCGTCTTCGGCCACTTCCGGGTCCTGGTAGTAGTCGCCTTCCTGCAATATCTTATAGTCCATGGGGTGGTCCATCAGGTACAGCCCCAGCTCTTCCTGCAGCACCTTCAACTGCCCGTCATTGGCAGGAAGGAAGCGTACGTACAGGTCCGTGGCGGAAATGTCGTACCGCCCGGCCTTGGTGGGGTAGGCTTTGGTGAGTGCCTTCCGCATGTTCTCCACCGTGTATGGGTCCTCCAGTTTTTCCCCCAATTGGATCATGCCATGCGTAAGGGTACTTTCGGGAGTTCGGGCGGAATTGCCTTCCAGCCCATCATGGTCATTACAGGCCCCCAGGGCCAGCAGAACCGTCAACAAAGAGACAAATCGTTTCATAGCGTTACATTTTTTGTTCCCTGCAAAGCTCAGAAAACTTATCCGTGTAAAAAAAATAGAAACGTTTATTTTCAAAACAGGCCTTACAAGCCCCTGGAAGCCCCATTTTTTCAAAAAAACAAACGGATAAATTTAAATTTTCAGGGCCGATTCGGCTCTACGGGCCCGTAGAAGGCCGATTATCCGTTTAAAAATGAGGCCCAAAAACCGTTATCGGCCCTATGCATTTGTCCTTTTTGCGGAAAAATTGTAAATTTGCCGGATTTTATAGAAACGACTATGCAGGACATCAGAAACATTGCCATCATCGCCCATGTTGACCATGGCAAAACCACGCTCGTGGACCGCATGATTTACCAGGCCAACCTGGTGAGGAAGCCCGAAGACCTTGGAAACCTCATCCTGGACAACAACGACCTGGAACGCGAACGCGGCATCACCATTCTCGCCAAGAACGTTTCGGTGATTTATAAAGGCGTGAAAATCAATATTATCGACACTCCCGGCCACAGTGACTTCGGTGGAGAAGTGGAGCGCGTGCTCAACATGGCGGACGGTGTGCTGTTGCTGGTGGATGCCTTCGAGGGCTGCATGCCGCAGACGCGTTTCGTGCTCAACAAGGCCATCGACATGGGAAAGAAGCCCATTGTGGTCATTAATAAGGTTGACAAACCCAACTGCCGCCCGGACGAGGTGCAGGAGGAGGTTTTCGAACTCATGTTCAACCTGGGCGCCAACGAGGACCAGCTGGACTTCAAGACCATTTACGGCAGCGCCAAGCAGGGCTGGATGTCCAAGGACTGGAGGCAGCCCACGCAGGATATCACCGCTCTGCTGGACACCATCCTGGAGGAAATCCCGGCCCCTCAAATCAAGGAAGGAACGCCCCAGATGCTGGTTTCCTCGCTGGAGTATTCCCCGTACGTGGGCCGTATCGCCGTGGGCCGCATCACCCGCGGTTCGCTCAAGACCGGCATGCCGGTGAGCCTGTGCAAACGGTACGATATCATCGAAAAGAGCAAAATCAAGCAACTGATGGTGTTCGAGGGCCTGGGCAAGGCCAACGTGGATGAGGTCCAGTGCGGTGACATCTGCGCCGTCGTGGGCATCGAAGGTTTTGAGATTGGCGATACCATTGCCGATATTGACAATCCGGAGGCCCTGCCGCCCATCGCCGTCGATGAACCCACCATGAGCATGATGTTCATGATCAACAATTCGCCCTTCTTCGGCAAGGACGGCAAGTTCGTCACGTCGCGTCACCTGAAGGACCGCCTGGAGAAGGAACTGGAAAAGAACCTGGCGCTGCGCGTAAAGCCTGGTGTCAATGCCGACAGTTTCGTGGTCTATGGCCGTGGCGTGCTGCACCTGAGCGTACTCATCGAGACCATGCGCCGTGAAGGCTTTGAACTGCAGGTGGGGCAGCCCAAGGTGCTGGACAAGACCATTGGTGGCAAGCGCTGCGAGCCCATCGAGGAACTCTCCATCGAGGTCCCGGAGCAGTTTGTAGGCGCCGCCATCGAGCTGAGCACCCGCCGCAAGGGCGCCCTCATCCGCATGGAACCGCGCGGAGACCGGACGCTGCTGGAGTTCGAAATCCCTACCCGCGGCCTCATGGGCCTGCGCTCGAACCTTCTTACCGCATCCCAGGGAGAGGCCATCGTTGCCCATCGTTTCAAGGAATACCAGCCGTACAAGGGCGATATCGAGATGCGTACCAACGGTTCGCTGGTGTCGCTGGAAACCGGCGAGGCCATTGCCTATTCCATGAACAAGCTCCTGGACCGCGGCCGCTTCTTCGTGGAGCCCGGTGAGGAAATTTACGGTGGACAGGTAGTAGGGGAGCATACGCGTGACAGAGACCTGAATATCAATATCTGCAAAACCAAGAAACTCACCAACGTGCGCGCCTCCGGCTCGGACGAGAAAGTAGTGCTGCCTCCGGCCATCAAGTTCTCCCTGGAAGAGGCCCTGGAGTACATCCAGGAAGACGAACTGGTGGAGATTACGCCCAACCACATGCGCATGCGCAAGATTCAGCTGGATCCGCTGGACCGGAAAAGAAATTCCGGCACGGAGGACTAAGCAGATTTGTTATTCCGAAAATTATTTGTAACTTTGCACCCCTTAATCTGTTTTTGTGGATATGAAAAGCATTGTCATACCCCTGACCGATTGGGCTGCCGGAGAGCGGAAGTTCCGCTATCTGGCAGATACAGAGTTCTTTCAAAGTTTTGACAACACTGAAATCCAGGACGCCCATGTCAACGTGGAAATCACGGTAAGGAAGGAAGGTCACGGGAAGGTGGAGGCTGTACTCCGCCTGGGCGGCACGGTCACCGTGCCCTGTACCCGCTGTCTGGAAGCCCTTACCCTTCCCGTGGAAGCGGAACCTTCAGAGGTGCTCACCCCCGGTGAGTCCCCGGAGTGGGACCTGAGTCAGGCGGTATATGACTATGTATGTCTATCACTGCCCATACAGCGGGTCCATCCGGAAGGGGAGTGCAACCCCGACACCGTCCGGTTTCTGAGTCAGGTGGAGCGCTCGGACGAGGAGGCTGCTGCGAGCAGCCCGTTCGCCGCCCTGAAAGGACTTTTTGACAGTAAATAAACAATTAAAAAAGATAAACCATGGCACATCCGAAACACAAACTCTCCAAGCAGAGAAGAGACAAACGGCGTACGCATGACTTTGCACCCGTTCCCACGCTCAGCGTCTGCCCCAACTGCGGCGCAACTGTGATGTATCACCGTGTATGCCCTGAGTGCGGCTACTATCGCGGTCGTCAGATCATCGAAAAGAGCGCCGAGTAATCAGCGCTCTTTTCGTCATTCCCGACCCCAATCGGGAATCACCGGGCCCGGTAGTTCAACGGATAGAACGGAAGTTTCCTAAACTTTAAATAGAGGTTCGATTCCCCTCCGGGCTACTGAAAAGGAAAATTCTTCGGAGTTTTCCTTTTTTGTGTTCGCCCAGCACGAACGAACTCTAACGGGTGGAAGTCCCCAAACCGCCCTGATAGTGGGAAGGTTACAGCCAAAGGCAAGGGTGTCCGCCGTGAGACGGAATCTGAAGGAAGCCGGC
>Ga0256405_10003882_pt1 | contig 29654 bp, 17 predicted proteins | sample RumenRJG_02DNA_FD_189096 | JGI IMG/M metagenome (GOLD analysis project Ga0256405, IMG submission 189096) | Bovine rumen microbial communities from Lethbridge, Alberta, Canada - RJG_02 | ecosystem: Host-associated > Mammals > Digestive system > Stomach > Rumen | place: Canada: Alberta... | reverse complement strand
AGATGAACACCTACAGGAAAACAATACTATAGAAGTGAAGAAATTCCTTCTTAACTCTGTAGAACTCACTACATTAAAGACCACAGACAGTGAGGATAGCGTACTAAAATTTGTAGAAAAGGTTAATAAGTTTGATGACGTATATCCAGAACTAGGACATGTGGCTACGATATGTGTTTACCCATGTTTTGCGAAGATTTGTCACGACACCCTTGAAAACGATGATGTGGAAATAGCTTGCGTTGCTGCTTGTTTCCCTTCTTCACAATCTTTCCTGGAGGTGAAAATCGCTGAAACAGCCCTTGCAATCAAAGACGGTGCAACTGAAATAGATATCGTTCAGCCAGTTGGTAAATTCCTTGTAGGCGACTACGAAGGTGTAGCAGACGAAATATCAGAGCTTAAGGCAGTCTGTGGTGACAAGAAAATGAAAGTAATCCTCGAAACAGGTTGTCTCAAATCTGCAGCAGACATCAAGAAAGCATCAATCCTTGCAATGTACGCCGGAGCCGATTACATCAAAACATCAACAGGCAAGTTAGAACCAGCAGCTACACCTGAAGCAGCGTTCGTAATGTGTCAGGCGATTAAAGAATACTATGAGAAAACAGGTATTCAGATTGGTTTCAAACCTGCAGGGGGAATGAAGACTGTTGAGGACACATTGAAGTATTATACTATCGTAAAGGAAGTGCTTGGCGAACGCTGGTTAACAAACCAATGGCTAAGACTTGGAACAAGTTCTGTAGCAAACAAACTCCTAAGTGAGATTGTTGGTGAAGAAATAAAATTCTTCTAATATTGAACATATAATAGAATTGGTATTTAGCTGAAATACAACAATAAAACGAGTGATAGACTGTTTCATTCCTATCACTCGTTTTATTATGTGTAATTGATTAAAAATTTCGCTCGATTATAAAGTCAACATAATGGTTGAGGGATTCTGTAATCTGTGAAGAAGGGAATGAGTCGATGATGTTTTTTGCCTGAGATGCGAGCTTCATTATCACATCATTTGCGTATGCAATTCCATTGTTTTCTATGGTAAACTTAACAAGCGTCTTAACCTCATCTGCCGAAACAGATCCATCCTTAACCTTATATGCAATGGCAAACATTTCGGGGTTATTTACGGTAAAGAGAGCATGAATTAAAGGGAGGGTAAGCTTTCCTTCCTGCATATCATTACCGGTAGGTTTGCCGATTTCCGCACCAGCTATATAATCAAAAATGTCATCCTTAATCTGGAAACAAAGACCGATGAGTTCACCGAATTCACGCATTAGTTCCTGTTGATTCTTATCTGCACCGGCAACCAAAGCACCAGCCTCGGCACATTTGGCAAAGAGAGCGGCTGTTTTCGACTTAATAATATCATAGTATATATCCTCAGATATTTTCTGATTATATACACTTCTAAGCTGAAGCAATTCACCGTTTGAGAGGGTACCTGCAGACTCACCTACCAGACGAACAACCTCAGGAGTATCGGTATTGGCAGAAGCCTGGAGAGAGAGACCAAGAAGATAATCACCGATGAGAACGGCGGATTTGTTACCGAATGCAGCATTTATAGATGGCTGACCGCGCCTCTCATTACTCTCGTCGACAATATCATCGTGGACAAGGCTGGCATTGTGCAACAATTCAAAAGCCGCAGCAGTGTAATATGTTCTCTTGTCTATTTCGCCAAACAATTTAGCGGAGAGAAAAGTCAAGAGAAGACGCATCTGTTTTCCCTTTCTGTGGGCAATCTGTTGCAGAATACTGTTAAGCAACTCATTTTCATGAGTAAGCATAGAGTCATATAGTTTATTAAACTGCACTAAATCAGACTCAATGGGTTTATGAATGAGTTGAAGTAAAGTCATAAATAATGGTAAGAATTAAGAATAGTATGTGGTTAAATTAGCTAAAACCGTACAAATTTAATAAATAAACTTGTGAGATGGAATAAAATGACTAACTTTGAGCAAAATAATAACAATAAATCATGAAAAAGCTATTTCTCCTTGATGCCTACGCATTGATATATCGTGCTTACTACGCACTTATTCGCGCACCTCGAATGAACAGTAAAGGTGAGAACACAAGTGCAGTGTATGGATTTGTGAACACCCTGGAAGAAGTGTTGCGCAACGAAAAACCAGATTTCATCGGTGTTGCTTTCGATCCAAAAGGCGGAACATTCAGACATGAGATGTACAAGGAATACAAGGCACAAAGAGAGGAAACACCAGAAGGAATACGTTTTGCCGTTCCATATATCAAGAAGATTCTCGAGGCATACAACATCCCTATTCTGGAAGTTGCAGGTTATGAGGCAGATGATATTATCGGTACACTTGCATGGCGTTTTTCATCCGATGAAATCGAGGTGTTTATGATGACCCCCGACAAGGATTATGGCCAGTTGGTAAAGAAAAATGTATGGATGTACAGACCCAAAAGCGGAGAGAAGGCGTTTGAACTGTTGGGTGAAAAAGAAATATGTGAGAAATACGGTATAAAATCAACGTCACAAGTCATAGATTTGCTTGGATTGATGGGAGATTCTGTGGATAACATACCGGGTTGTCCGGGGGTCGGAGAGAAGACTGCCATAAAACTCATCAACCAATTCGGCTCTATTGAGAAAATGCTTGAATCTACCGATGAAATTAAGGGAGCGTTGGGTAAGAAAGTTAAGGACAATGTTGAACAAATACGTTTCTCTAAATTTCTCGTCACAATAAAGACTGATGTACCTCTCGATATAAACTTGAGTGAACTTGAGATAAAAGAGAAGAACAAAGAAGAGTTAGGAAAAATTTTCCGTGAGTTGGAATTCAAGGCACTCGCCGACCGAGTTCTTGGAATTTCACCGACACCGTCACCAGCGACCGTCAAACCACAAACGAAAAACAAACCGACTCTATCAAGTGGTATGTTGGATCTGTTTGGAAGTTTTGCTTCAGAGAGCAACGGAGATGACAAGAGTGGAAAAAATGGAGAGAAGGCTGAAAATGTTAAAATTGGTAAAAATTCAGCCCGTGAGAATTCAATTTTCACCTACAACGGGGCGGAAACGCCAGAAAATTCAATTCTCAGAGACCTAAAATCAACGTCTCACAAATATTATCTAATTGAGAATGAGAGTGAAATGGAAGAATTAGCTCAAAAATTCTTGTCAGCAAAAATTCTCAGTTTAGACACAGAGACCACTTCTACCGATGCTATGATGGCAGAATTGGTAGGATTGAGCTTTTCGACGACCCCAAACGAGGCTTATTACATTCCAGTGCCAAAAGAAAGAGAGGAAGCACTTAGGATTGTCAATATTTTCAAAAAGGTGTATGAGTGTGATGAGATTTTGAAAGTCGGTCAGAACATCAAGTACGACATGCTTGTACTTTCAAACTATGGAATTGAAGTTCGCGGCAATCTCTTCGACACTATGATAGCCCACTATGTTCTTCATCCCGAACTTCGACATGGAATGGATTATCTTGCCGAGATATATTTGAAATACCATACCATTCACATCGACGAACTGATTGGCAGTCGTGGCAAGAACCAACGCAACATGCGCGACCTGTCACCTTCGGAAGTCTATGAATACGCTGCTGAAGATGCGGACATAACACTTCAACTATACCTTCTTTTAAAAGATGAAGTAGAGAAAGAAGGACTAAACTCCCTGTTCTACGAAATCGAAATGCCACTTGTTAGTGTGCTTATGCGCATGGAGCGCAACGGCGTGATGCTCGACACCGATGCTTTGCAACAAGCATCACAGGAGATGAGTAAACAAATGGAAGCTATAGAGAAGGAGATCTACGAAATGGCAGGTGAGAAATTCAATATCCTCTCTCCTCGACAGGTCGGAAATATACTGTTTGAAAATCTACGTATTGTAGAAAAAGCCAAACGCACCAAGACTGGACAATATGTAACAAGCGAGGATGTGCTTCAGAACCTTCGCAACCGTCATCCCATCGTTGAGAAGATACTCGAATTTAGAGGGTTCAACAAACTGTTATCCACTTATATCGAAGCACTTCCGGCATTGATAAATCCACATACCGGACACATCCACACCTCTTACAATCAAGCTGTTACAACAACAGGGCGATTGTCGAGCAGCAATCCAAACCTGCAAAATATTCCTATTCGAGATGCCAACGGCAAAGAAGTTCGCCGTGCATTTATTCCGGATGAAGGCTGTGAATTTTTCTCTGCCGACTATTCTCAAATTGAACTGCGCATTATGGCACATTTGAGTGGTGATGAAAATATGATCGAAGCATTCCTGGAAGGCGATGACATACACCGTGCCACGGCAGCCAAGATATTCAAGAAACCGTTGGATGAAGTCAGCACCGATGAACGACGCAAGGCAAAAACGGCAAATTTCGGCATTATTTACGGTATAAGCGCCTTTGGGCTTGCCGAGCGTATGGAAGTCAGCAGAACGGAAGCAAAGCAGCTTATAGACGGTTATTTTGTCACATATCCCAAGGTGAAGGAATATATGGATCGTTCTGTAGCTCAAGCACGTGAGTTGGGCTACACCGAAACCATCTTCCATCGTCGCTGTTACTTGCCCGACATATTATCCCACAATGCAACCGTACGTGGATATGCGGAGCGAAATGCCATCAACGCACCTATCCAGGGTAGTGCTGCCGACATCATCAAGATTGCAATGGTTCGCATTGACCGCAGAATACAAGCTGAGGGACTGCGTTCGAAGATGATTCTGCAGGTACACGACGAACTCAATTTCTGTGTTTATCCTGAAGAGAAGGAGCAGATTCAGAAACTCGTTGTAGAGGAGATGGAGAACGCATACAAGATGTCCGTTCCTCTCATTGCCGACTGTGGTTGGGGCAAGAACTGGCTTGAAGCCCACTAAGATCCAAACAGCAAATAATAACACCTTTGCCTATTATGTATAGGATGTGCAGAATAGCAATGATTACGCTGTGCCTGACTATCATGTCGGGCACACTGAAAATGCAAGCACAGCAGAAGTACGAATGGCCGGATTTTATCACCGAATTTGCTGAATTTCAAGCCGGTGGAGATATAGGAGATCCTAATAACGAATTGCTTGAGGATCTGTATGAAATCTATTGCGACAAACTGAATCTGAACAATCTGGATGAGACGGATTTGCAACGTCTTCCGTTTCTAAGCGATGTTCAGATTCGTGAAATCCTGGTTTATATATCGAAGAACTACCCCTTGCTTTCAACAGGAGAGCTGATGGCTATTGAATCGCTCAGCTACAGGGAGAGAAAGTGGTTGCAGTTGTTCTGCTATGCTGAGAAGACGGACACGACCGAGAACTCACTTAAAGGCTATATATTACCCTATCGCCACGAGGTTGTAACTCGTTTGAGCGTGCCTTTACAGACAAAGGTAGGCTATGCACAATATCCGCAAAGTGTGCTGGAAAAGAATCCCAACAAAGTGTATCAGGGAAACGCACTTTACCACTCGCTTCGTTATAGCGGGAAGCTAGGAAAACACATCGAAGTTGGTTTTCAGACGGAGAAAGATGCAGGAGAGAAGATGTTTGACTATATTTCCGGCAGTCTTATGTTTAAACGATGGAAATTTATCGACCGCCTGGTTGTAGGAAATTATCGAATGTCGTTCGGACACGGTCTTGCGGTTAACAGCAGTTCCAGTTTTGGAAAGATTATGACCCTGTCGTCGCTTGGAAGCATAAATAAAGGTCTGCGCAGGCACTCGTCAATGCAGGAATCCGACTATTTTACCGGTGCAGCACTAAGCACTTCCCTACCCTTTCTTAACATCCAAATCAGCGGTTTCTTCTCCCATCGTGACATTGATGCAACCATGATATCAGATTCCTCTGGAGTGAGCAGCCTGAAGACCGACGGACTTCATCGCACGCTGCTGGAACGAAGCAAGCGAGGTATAGTCGGAAAGACTGATTTCGGAGGCAATATCAACTATAACTCCGACAGAATAAGCGTCGCAGCAACAGCAATTATCACCCATCTCTCTACCCCACTCCGTCCAAAATTCGACACACCCTCTACAGCATATAGGAAATACAATGCCCAAGGCACAGATTTCGGTACATATAGCATTGCATATAGCTACAGGGCCAGCAGCTTTTCTTTTAGCGGAGAGACAGCCACTTCTCAAAGCGGAGGCTTTGCAACACTGAATATGATTCAACACGACTGGCACGGAAACAAAATCACAGCACTTTTCCGTCATTACTCACCCAAGTATGTAAGCCTGAACGGTAAGACGTTTGGTGAGAATTCGCGTCCTCAAAATGAAAGTGGTTTCTATGCAGGTTATGCCATGAACATATCCCGGCGTACACGCCTTGAAACATACTTCGACTACATGTATTTCCCGTGGATGAAATATCAGGTCAGCAACAAGAGCCACGGCTTAGAAGGAATGGTACAATTGTCACACAGTACAGACAGAATTGGAGAGTTCTCCTTGCGCTATAGAGTTAAGAGTAAACAACACGATTGGAAGCACTCCATCGGAGACAATTCAGAAATGATTAATACATTGATTTTTAATACAGTACAAAGTATTAGGATACAACATAATGTTACATTTAGTCCAACGATAAATCTACGCAGTAATGTATATGCTCAGCTAGTTTATTCTGCAAAAGACGGAAGCAGAAACGGATTTGCCGTGAGTGAATATTTGGTATGGAAACCGATAAAGAAATACATACCTAACCTCTGCCTGAATCTCATGTATTTCCATACTGATGACTATGCATCCCGCATCTACAATTACCAACCCTCCCCACTCTACACTTTCACCAGTCGCAGCTACTATGGCGAAGGACTGCACACCACCCTACTCCTCAGACAGAAACTGGCTGAGCGTCTGTCTGTGATTTTCCAGTTCTCATCCACCAGGTATTTCGACCGCAGCACCATTGGTAGCGGATTGGAAGAAATACTTCACAACCATCGCGAAGATGTACAGTTGCAGCTCATTTGGAAACTATAATAATGTCTTTTCGTGAAATAAATGTGATTTTATACATTAATATATCTTGATTTTTCATAAATTTGCCAAAGAATATAAACTAACTAAATTACTATAACACTTATGAACATCCGTAAATTTGTTGGTGTTTTTGCTCTTTTGTGCATTGGAAACACTACTATCCAAGCTCAGAGTGATAATGCCGGTTATCCTATTAACCCAGTACCATTCACTGCAGTAAAAGTAACCCCAGGAACATTTTGGGGACAGAGACTTGAAGCCAGTCGCAACGTGACTATTCCACTGGCTTTCAGCAAGTGCGAAAGCGAACGCCGCTACACAAACTTCTCTCAAGCAGCAGAACATATCAAGGACCCGAGCAAGGTGTTCAAGGTTGACGGAGTTATGGGTTACAGCTTTGACGACACAGACCCATACAAGACACTTGAAGGAGCTGCATATCTGTTGCAGACCTACCCCAAGGCGCTTTACAAAGGCAAGAGCCTTGACAAATACTGCGATTCTGTCATTGCTGTCATTGCATCTGCACAAGAGCCTGACGGATACCTCTATACAGCCCGCACACAGAATCCTGAGCACCCACACGGATGGGCAGGAAGCAAGCGTTGGGAAAAGGTGGAAGACCTCTCACACGAATTCTACAACTTAGGACACCTTTGCGAAGCAGCTGTAGCACATTTTAACGCCACAGGCAAGCGTTCGCTTCTCAACATTGCCTGCAAATATGCAGATTGCATAGTACGTGAAGTTGGTCCTAATGCTGGTCAGGCTGCTGTTGTTCCAGGTCACCAGATTGCAGAGATGGGACTCGCAAAGCTCTATCTTGCAACAGGTAACCGTAAATATCTCGAAGAAGCAAAGTTCTTCCTTGATGCACGTGGAGTGGTGAATCCAAGTTGGAAGCGCGGACGTGGCGGCTTCATTGACGATCAGGGCTATGAACACCGTCCGAGCGAGTACAGCCAGAGCCACAAGCCAGTATGGGAACAGGACGAAGCCGTAGGTCATGCTGTTCGTGCAGGCTATATGTACGCAGGTATGGCAGACGTTGCTGCACTAACAGGCGAGAAGCGGTATATCGACGCTATCGACCGCATCTGGGAGAACATCATTCAGAAGAAATACTACATCACCGGTGGGGTAGGGGCTACATCCTCTGGCGAGGCATTCGGTGCCAACTACGAACTGCCCAATATGTCAGCATACTGCGAGACTTGCGCAGCCATCGCCCAGGTATATCTCAACTACCGCCTCTTCCTGCTTCACGGAGAGAGCAAATACTACGATGCACTTGAACGCACACTCTACAACGGAGTAATAAGCGGAATCAGTATCGACGGCGGACGTTTCTTCTATCCCAATCCGCTTCAGTCCATGGGTCAGCACCAGCGTCAGGCATGGTTTGGCTGCGCCTGCTGCCCAAGCAATGCCGCACGATTCATCCCTTCACTTCCGCAGTACATCTATGCTGTGAAGGACAACAACTTCTACGTAAACCTCTTTGCAGGGAATGAAACCCAGGTTAAGGTAGGCAAGCAGAAGATCACCTTCGCCCAGACAACCAACTATCCTTGGGACGGTGACATAGAGATGACTATGAAGAAAGCAAACGGACAGTTTGCCCTCTGCATCCGCATTCCAGGCTGGGTACGCGGTGAGGTAGTACCAAGCGACCTCTACACCTATTCCGACGGCAAACACCTGGGCTACAAGGTTATGCTCAACGGAAAAGCTGTAGAAACAACTTTGAAGGACGGCTATTTCGTGATTGACCGCAAGTGGAAGAGCGGTGACCGTGTTAACGTACATTTCGACATGGAACCACGTCTCGTTCGTGCCAACGGCAAGGTTGCTGCAGACAAGGGTAGGGCAGCCATCGAACGCGGACCACTCGTTTACTGCGCAGAATGGCCTGACAACAAGTGCGATGTGCTGAGCGTTCTCCTCAATCAGGAACCACAATTCACACTTGGCAGCACCACCATCGCCGAGACATCTGTAACCACTCTCACAACCGATGCTCAGACTTTGAAATTCGACGATAAGGGACGTCTCACAGCCAACGACGAGCGCCTTGTACTTATTCCTTACTATGCTTGGGCACACCGTGGTAACGGCAACATGAGCGTTTGGCTTCCAATCGACCTGAGCGCCACCTCACCTGCACTTCCGCCAAGCATTGCCAGCGAGAGTAAGATAGAGGCATCTGTAAAACGCCTTCCTGCACTCACAGCCATCAACGACCGCCTTGTGCCAGCCGACGGTAACGACCGCAGCGTGCCTTACACCCACTGGTGGCCAAAGAACAACTCAACCGAATGGCTGTCATATACTTTCAAGGAAGCAGCTACAGTAAGCAGCAGCACAGTCTATTGGTTCGACGACGGACCATGGGGTGGATGCCGTGTTCCACAGTCTTGGAAACTTTATTTCCGCAACTCTGCTGGCGACTGGGAAGAGGTGAAGAACCCAACCAACTACGGAGTTAACAAAGGTACAGCCAACATTGTGAATTTCAATCCCGTAACAACCACCGCTATGAAACTCGAAATCGTTCAGCCAGAAAAATACAGCTGCGGCGTCTTCGAATGGAGCGTAAAATAGTGCAAAAACAATTTTCGTTCAGCTTGATTATCAAGCATTTGCTTTTTGGCGATAAATTCGTTTAAAAGGGTGGAGTAGGGATGAAAATTTGCATTTCGACAAAAAAAGTATTATCTTTGCATTAGCAGGAAAAGGATGCGTATTCGTACAGCGGATATGCATCCTTTCTTTTTTTGCCGTTTTGACTATTTGTAAGTTTACTCGAGTTTCAACTCTGGCGAACATTAATTTCCACGGAAGTTAACTTTTCAAAATGTCAAAGTTAACTTTGGTCACAACGGAAGTTAAGTTTAAATTCAGAAAAACTTAACTCTTCTCATAATCGGAGTAGGGGAGTTTTGACACATTGCAAGGTGATTGCCAATTGTCCATTGATTCTTGCGCATCAAATGCGCAAACAACAAACGAAATGAAAAAGCCCCATCAAACACCCCATGGGTGAGGACTATAACAATCCAAATGGCTTTTTCCTCTCCCTTGAGAGGGTTAGAGTAACTTTTATCCGTTAAAAATCCTTAATCCACTTATTTAAAACCATTATAAATAAGAATAATCAGTATTTTTGTAGTTTAGAAATCTTGATCTTATCCTGATAAGATAAGTAAACATGAGATACAAAAAGAATAATTGATGCATGAAACAAAATATCAAGTATAGTTACTGTGTGGACGATGATAATAATTTGATTCACATTAATAGTATATCGAATGCTACACGGCATTCCCGTAAATGGTTTTGCCTTCAATGTGGACAAGAAATGGTAGCTAATCTTGGTAATAAAAAATCTTGGTATTTCTCTCATAAAGCAGATACAGCATGTGATGGTGAATCCTATCTTCATAAACTTGCAAAAAGGAGAATCAAAGAAAAATTTGATAACTCAAATTCTTTTCCTATTGAATTTGTTCGAGAGGTTCCATGTCATGAAGCGGAACATTGCCTTTTTGTGGATGAATTTCATTGCCATTCAGGAAAACACATAACTATTAAAAGAGATTTGAAATCTTGGGATAATAATTCTATTTACGATACTTGTAGTCCAGAAGTAGTTATAGATGAATTTCGCCCCGACCTGCTTCTGACAAATTCTCTGAAACCAAACAGGGAACCTGTGTTTATTGAGATATATAAAACACATAAATCTGAAGAGGAAAAAATTAAATCTAATCACCGGGTAATTGAAACAAAAAAGATAAAATCAGAAGAAGACATAAACGATATTATCAAATATGGCTTTATAGAAGGACAAAATTGTGAGATGTATAATTTCAAACTCAAACCATCATACCCATATTATATCGGTAGCAATCCTCCTGTCGATAGATTTATTATTTATAAAAGTGGTTTGACTTATATTATTTCTGCTATGGATTATGAGCTAAATTGTGAAGATCTTAATCGGAGACATGATAGCAGATCTGTTGCAGAACTTAATATAGGAATAAATAATTACCTATCAATCATTTTAGAAGGTTCAACAAAATATTTGAATTCCATAGAGTTAGGATTGTTATATCTTGTATCAAAAGGATGGAAAATAAAAAATTGTAATCTCTGTAAGTATTATAAGTTTAATTATTTTAGTAATTATTGTACATTGTATAAGGTTAATAATATAGGAAGGAAGTATCTAAAACCAAATGAAGCTACAAATTGCAATAGATATGAATTAAATCAGGAATTAAAGAGTATTCCATTATCTGAGTTAGAAAAGTTTATAGAAATCGTTCCAAATAATTAAATCATTATCAATTATGAAACACATTTATAAGACATTCTTATTGATATTAATCCTAACATTAGGATTAGTAGGAATATCATCGTGCAGCGATGACAATGATGATGTGAATATAGAAACATACATCAAAGGAAAATGGTGTAGTTATAAGGCTGAAATTTCTGCTAATAATAAGACCGTAAACCTCAAAGTGTCGAGAACAGGAGAGTATTCTGATTTCTATTATGAGTTCGTTTTCAAAGATAATAATAAGGTAGAAATTTCCTACTATGAAAATGTTGCAAACCAAAATAGCAGATGGAAAACCGAAACAGACACTTATTCCATAAAGGGCGATGTAGTCACAATTTATGACGGTCGAAATTTCATGGATTTATTTGTTAAAGGGAAATCGTTGTACATTAGAACCGCCGTTAACGTTGAAAATATTGGTTATGCAACAGTATTTGTGTATTTACGCAAATGAGCAATATATTTGGGAGGACGAATCCTAAAAATTTAGACAATCTTGAAATTTCAATAAGAAGATTAAAAACGATATAGTAATTAAGAAAGACGAGATATGGCAGAGCATGCGAAATGGCAATGGCAGGGAGTAAAGAAGCTTGGCAGGGCTTATGCTAAGTCCTTGGTCCTACGACGAAGGTAAGCGTCACATCAGTCGTTCAGAATGTGTGGCTCTTAACGTTATGGCTGAAGGGGTCTGCAAGTACCTTAATGGCTGAATAATGCTATTTCACCCACACCTTCCGTCCGTTCACGATATTAAATCCTTTATGTAAAGAACTGATGCGCTGACCATTTAGATTGGTATATAGTCTTTGCATCATTATGGGATACAGAAAAACAACACCTATACCTCAAGACTAAGTATATTCTTTGAAACAGATATTGTCCCTATCATATCAATTATGCTCCTCAGTTTATAAAAAAGTACTAAAACGAAATTGTTTAGAAAAAATGAAGCAAATGAATATATGGAGATTGGTGACAGTCCTTGTTATAAGCGGGATGGTGATTACTTCTTGCAATTCAAGAAGGGAGAAAACAGAGGAGAAGGAATTTGAAGCGGAATTCACACCGAAGAGTCCTGACTATACAGATGAATTGATGTGGGTAAGCAAAGACTGCGATCATGAGGGAACAGGTGCCGATATATTCTATGTAGTCTCTACATGGGAAGAGGACTGGATAACCGATAATGGAAAGGTGAGTCACTATGCTGATGTGTGGAACACCACTCATCGTGAACACATGGCTATAGAGATCAATAAGGTTTCTGACTATATGGCTCCAGGAAACCGTTTCTTTGCACCTTTCTATCGCCACACTACTATGGAAACTTGGTTGACTAAAGACGAAGACACGATTGCCATGCGGTGCAAACTGCCTATGTCCGATGTGTGTAAAGCTTTTGATTATTTCCAAAGTCAAAGGGATAAGACTCGACCGTTCATTATTGCAGGATTCAGTCAGGGAGGCAAGGCTATGATTGAACTGCTGAAACAAATGAGCGATGAAACCTATAAACAGATGGCTGCAGCTTATGTTCTTGGCTATAAGGTTACGCCTGAAGATACAGCAATGTGTAAGCGGATACGTCCTGCTCGTGGTGCTGACGACACAGGAGTTACTATTTGCTACAATACCGTGAAGGATGTGAAGTACATTCAACCCCTTATCGCATCAACCTGTATGGCTATCAATCCCGTGAACTGGTGCACAGATGCTACGCCTGCTATCCTGCATGACACCATCACCGTGACGCTTTCACCTAAATACCACGTTCTCGTTGTCAGCGGATATAGCGGCTCTGAATATCCGGCTTACAAGAATTTCCTCAATGTGGGAGATATCCATAGTTGCGAGCCTTGGCTCTACAGCGAATGCCTGAAAGAAAATATCGCTGTAAGAACGAAGAAGTGGAGAACTAAGAATGGAAAGTAAAGTGATAGTAGCGGGGTTTAAGAGTTCAAGGGTTTAAGGAAGGGGTGGGGGAGTGATTTATCATTTTCGAAAAAAGGCTCTGTCAATCCTATTTCACCCACACCTTCCGTCCGTTCACGATATTAAATCCTTTATGTAAAGAACTGATGCGCTGACCATTTAGATTGTATATAGTCTTTGCATCATTGTGGGATACAGAAATAGTGTTGATTGCAGTTTCATCTGATGGGATAAGTGGAGCTGTTAACAAGAAAGCATCATTATGACCAGGGTAGTTATAATAACTTATAACCCCCTCCACATCGTAATTCTTTTCCGAGACCTCATTTTCCGAAGGTAATGGTATATCAAAATTAAAATAAGTAGTGTTTAAGGTGATAACCTGTTCACCATTGATAATACACAAACGTTCTGTGTCATCAATGTTTCTATAACCTAGTTTGACACCCCTCATTTTGATATAGTCCAATAATTTGTGCGAATCAAGTTCATCGAAAGTCACAACTTGCGGCTTCGGAGCTTCACCTTTCGTAACCTGTATCAAATCAGAATAATTGATTCCATTAAGAAATACTAATACCATCCAATTTTTGTCGTTGATAAAATTGGCATATACAAGACCATTGAGAATATCACCCGGTTGAACATCCAATCCAAAGTTATATAACAAGACATTTCCTGTTGCATCATGGGCTAAAACATACATCTTCTGTTCTGTGTTGTCTACAACATACACCTGAGCATCTTTCAGCTGAACCATGTAGTCTTCATAACTGGTAAGATTGAAGAGCGAGGCGATATCTGGTACAACGTTCGACTCAAACAGATCGGCTTTCTCAAGCTTGAAAGAAATGACACCATCGTTCTCTGCAATGTGAGTAATCACAAAATCACAAGGATTACCATTATTTGTAAGTAAGTTGGCAGGTGAAGAGTTGTTCAATAAAACTCTGACGTTTCCTTTTCCTGGGAATGGGTCGTAAGACGACGTTTCACCCTTAAACCCATTGGCAAAGAGCAGCTGATAGTGCATATTGTTTGGATCTGTATTAACAACGTTCTTAGTCCAAAGTTGTGGATTACTTAAATCTACGCGATAAACCATCATTCCGTGTCCAGGCAAAAAAGCATTCCATCCTTTCTTCTGACGGTTTTCGATTACGAAGTATTCATTATTATTAGGTGAATTAAGAAAGAATCCCTCGTTGGTACTTATATCGTGTATAGAATAAGTGCCCTCTGTTTCCAAGATTTTTGGTTGTGGAATGAACCCTACTAAATAGCGTTCAAAGAGCGAATAGGCAGATGGGGCACGACCGTAACCAACATAGTTACCATAAGCCATTAACGACCATTCACCAGGAGTTTCTGATAATCCTCCGGATCCTTCATTGTCTGTATCGTAGAAATCTGGCAATCCAAGCACATGGCTGAATTCATGACAGATAGTACCTATACCTGAGAGCATAGGAAGACTTTCACTATACATCATTTCCGTTGAACAGGCATAATCCCAAAGAATAACTCCATCTTTTCTAATATATTCGGTGATGTAGCCTTCTGGTGTAGTACTTTCATATAAAACATGTCTATGTGGCCATATCAGTCTTGGGTCGTTACCTCCGATATTTGAACCATAACCTGAAAAGATAAAGTAAACAAGATCAACTTTACCATCTTCATTTAAGTCGTAATTGCTGAAATCAACAAGCGGATCGGCAAGGTCTAACACTTCCTTTGCCAATGTTTTAAAATTTTCATGTTTATTAGAGAAATACTGGCTACGGTTAACTTTTACAGGTCCTACGATGTCGAACTTAGGTCGGAAAAGTCCGTTTGAGTTGTCGCGGAAGTAGTCAAAGACACTACCAACGAACGGTGCATCAAAATAATCATCCTTATAATTCGTACGAGAGTCACCCTTATAGTTCTCCTTATTAATAATATCGTTCATGATTTCGTATGTCTCATCGCCATACCTGAACGGCATATCGTTGAATTCCACCAAGATAACCAGTCCGCGGAAATTACTAAAATCGAATAACCCTGCACGTCGTTGCTGTTGCATCTTGACACACCGGAGATAGTTATCCTGACGCATTTTAACCATCCGTTCACTCATTTTCGGAACCAACCCCTTAGGTGTTGATTTCACGAAATCCCATTCCGATGCCGTTCGTTCCGCAGAATCATGAGCCACAACCCCTGTTGATACCAGGGAGCCGTCATCCTGTTGGCTTGCATACGTCCAGAAACCGTGATCGTCTTGCACTACGGTATATCCGTCCTCTGTCATCACATAGTTCAAATACTCGTCACCCCTCATTTGCAACGTAACAAACGTTCCATCTGGTTGCTTGACTTTTACAGGTTTCGGGTACGCTGGAACGGCTAAACACTCACTTGTTATCATAAATAACAGCAACGTACTTAAAAGCTTTATTTTCTGTGTCATATAAACTTATTTTGTGTTTCGTCTGCAAAATTAATAATTAATTATTAAAAAATACATAGTATCAGAATGGTTATAACGAAAAATTGAAATAAAAACCACTCATTTTGTAAACAAGTCATAGTTAAAGTAGTGTTTTTTTAACTATATTTGCAACCGAAAAAGTGTTTATATGAAGAAAACTATATTATACCTCGTGACTCTAATGAATGCGTTGACTATTTTTGCTCAACATACAGAGCCGAAGGAATGGCAGTTAGCGTGGAGCGAAGAATTTGAGAACGACGGAAGACCTGATTCGACTATATGGAATTACGAGTATGGTTTCGTGCGAAACCACGAAGCACAATGGTATCAACCGGAAAATGCTTTTCAACAGAACGGTATGCTCGTCATTGAGGCAAGACATGAGCAGAAGCTTAATCCTACTTATCGCGAGAATGGACGCTATTGGGGACAACAACGTCCTACAATTGACTATACGTCAGCATGCCTCACTACACGAGGCAAATACGAGTTCCTGTATGGTCGTTTGGAAGTATGCGCACGAATACCGACAGCAGGAGGAGCATGGCCTGCCATCTGGACTCTGGGAAAGGGAATGGAGTGGCCTTCGTGCGGAGAGATAGACGTGATGGAGTATTATCGCATCAACGGCATTCCACACATACTGGCAAATGTGGCATGGGGAAACGACAACCGTTATCAAGCTGTCTGGGACTCCAAACGCATTCCTTTTACTCATTTTTCTAAACAGGATTCTGATTGGGCGCAGCACTTCCACGTGTGGCGGATGGATTGGGACGAAACCGCCATCAAGCTTTATCTTGACGATGAACTTCTCAACGAGGTGCCGCTCAGCAAAACTGTGAATGGAAAAATAGGCAATAACACCAATCCCTTCACTCGTCCGCAATATATATTGCTAAACCTGGCTTTAGGCGGTGACAACGGAGGTAAGATTGACGACTCCGCCTTCCCCATGCGCTATGAAATCGACTATGTACGGGTATATAGGAAAGGGATAAATAAACAATAAAGAAACAACGAAAATGGATATTAAGGAAATACTGAATAGGACGGATAGATTTGCTGCCAATGCTGGATGCAGACTGACAGAAGTGGATGAAGAGTATGCTGTGGCTGAGATGACAGTTACGGAGCACCATCTGAATGGTGGTAATGTGTGTCAGGGTGGTGCATTGTTTACACTTGCGGACTTGGCAATAGCTGCATTGATGAACTGCAGAGGACAGCTCACTTTCGGTATCAGCAACAGCATCATATATGTATCGAGTGCCAAGGAAGGCGATTTGCTTCGTGCAGAGGCTGTCAGCATAGCAGACCATCACAAAATTCCTTCTGTAGAAGTTCGTGTGACAAATCAGGAAGGTCGTCTTATCTGTCATGTAACAGGCATGGGATACAGAAAATCAACCCCTATACCTCAAGACTAAGTGGATTCCATGACTATAAAACTGACGTACAGGCGGACAAGAAGGCTGTCAATGCACATCGTAAAGAATGGCGATGTGCATGTGTCGGCTCCTTACGGTATGTCGAAAAGAGAAATTGAATCTTTCATAAACGAACATCAGGAATGGATAGAAGCGGCGAGGAAGAGAACTGATGAACGCCAGAAACAGCGTTCAGTTTTTTTCAATAAACTTCCTCTGGCAACCAAAGCTCAAAAGAATGAGGCTACAGAAAGAGTGAGATCACTGGTTGAGCCTATGGTGGAACATCATGCCAGAATCATTGGTGTAAAACCAACGTCTGTTCGCTATAGACCTATGATATCACGCTGGGGTGTTTGTAATGTGAAAGAACGCAGGATCTGTTACTCTACTTATTTACTGCTGTTGCCAGATTGGTGTGTTGAGCATGTTGTGGTTCATGAACTCTGTCACCTGTTGGAACCAAGCCATAACGCCCGGTTTCATGCTCTGATGGATAAGTACTTTCCCAAGTGGAAAGAAGCACGCAAGGAAACACGCAGAGTGGCAAAAGGAGTGAAGAGTGAAGAGTGAAGTGTGAAGAGTGAAGAGTGAAGAGTGAAGAGATAGTACCGAAGTTCAAGAAGTTCAAGAAGTTTAATCATGAACAATGAAGAATATAGAAGGAAAGGGTAGGGGTTTACATTTTTGAAAACAGTTGCAACTAATGTGAAAGTATTTGCAACTGTTTTCTGTTTTCGTTAGGAAGTTTTTTCATAATTTTGCAAAGTGAGGGAGAGTACACCCTCGCAGTGAAAGAATATATCAACATAAACTGAATATCAACAATGAAAAAAATTCTGACAACAATCGTTTTGGCACTTGCCTTGACGATAGTAAATGCACAAGACAACACCGACCGCCTGTGGTATGACAAGCCAGCTACTGTATGGCTGGAGGCTCTGCCTATCGGTAATTCCCACTTAGGAGGAATGGTATATGGCGGAACCAAAAGCGATGAACTTCAACTCAATGAAGAGACTTTCTGGTCGGGCGGTCCTCACAACAACAACAGCAAAAATTCTCTGGCCCATCTCGAGGAAGTACGCAATCTTATCTTCAACGAGAAGGAGAACGATGCGGAAAAGGTTATCAACAACTACTTCATCCCCGGACCCCACGGCATGAAGTACCTGCATATAGGTAGCCTGAATTTCTCCCACATGGGCATTAGCGAAGACAACGTCACCAATTACATGCGTGAGCTTGATTTGACCACAGCTCTCTCGAAAGTGACTTTCGACGTAGGCGAGAATCACTACACCCGTACTACATTCGCATCAATGGCCGACGGAGTGATTGTGATGCACCTGGAGTCTGACAAGAAGATGACTTTCACTATCCAGCATAAGTGCGATTTCCAGACCACTTATTCCAAGAACGACAAATATGCCATTGCCACCATTCAGGGTGTTGACCACGAAGGTATCAAAAGTGCTCTCAATGCTGAATGTATGTTCAAGGCAATCTGTGAAGACGGAGGAACGGTTTCTGTAAAATCTACAGGATTGATTGCAGTGAGCGGAAGCAAAAGCGTTACCCTGATTGTATCAGCCGCAACGAATTTTGTTAACTTCCAGGATGTGTCGGGTGATGCAAATGCCAAGAATCTGGCATATATGGAAAACGCAGAGAAGTACACCTATGCACAGCTGCTGGAACGTCACCTTGCAAAATATCAGGAGCAGTATAATCGCGTGAAACTGTATCTGCCATCTACAGACAACAAGAACCTCACTACGGAAAAACGTCTTGATGCTTTCTCAGGCAGCAAGGACTGGGGTATGGTTTCGCTTCTTTTCAATTACGGACGCTACCTGCTCATCTCTTCTTCACAACCAGGCGGACAACCAGCCAACCTTCAAGGTATTTGGAACAACAAGCGCGATGCGCCTTGGGACAGCAAGTACACTATCAACATCAATGCAGAGATGAACTACTGGCCTGCTGAAGTATGTAATATAGGTGAAACAGCCGAACCTCTGTTCTCGTTCATCAAGGACCTCAGCGTGCAAGGTGCTGAAACAGCAAAGGTGATGTACAACTGCAAAGGTTGGATGGCACACCACAACAGCGACATCTGGCGTGTTAGCGGACCTGTGGATGGTGCTTTCTGGGGTATGTTCCCCAACGGAGGTGCATGGCTCGCAACCCATCTTTGGCAGCACTACCTCTACACCGGTGACAAGGATTTCCTGCGTCAGTACTATCCAATTATCAAGGGAACGGCTGATTTCTATCTCGACTATATGCAGATTCACCCGAAATACGGTTGGCTCGTGACTGTTCCTTCGGTTAGTCCCGAACAAGGTCCTAACGGCAAGTCACCTGTTACCGCAGGCTGCACTATGGACAATCAGATTGCCTTCGATGCACTGTCCAACACACTCCATGCAGCAAAGGTGCTTGGTGAGGACGAGGCATATCAAAAGACTCTTCAGGATGCTATCGACAAACTGCCTCCTATGCAGATAGGTAAATACAAGCAACTGCAGGAATGGCTCATTGATGCTGATGATCCAAACAACCAGCACCGTCACATCTCACACCTCTACGGACTTTATCCATCCAATCAGATTAGTCCTTACTCTCACAACTCGCTTTTCGCCGCAGCTAAGGAAACACTCAACCAGCGTGGTGATGAAGCTACAGGATGGAGCCTCGGATGGAAAATCAATTTCTGGGCAAGAATGCTCAACGGCAATCATGCACTCACCATTCTCTCTAACATGCTTAAGCTTCTGCCCAACGAAGGTATGGAAGGACAGTATCCTAACGGACGTACGTTCCCTAACCTCTTCGACGCACACCCACCATTCCAGATTGACGGCAACTTCGGTGCCACAGCAGGTATTGCGGAAATGTTGCTGCAAAGCCACGACGGAGCAGTTCACTTGCTGCCTGCACTTCCTACTAAGTGGGACACTGGTTCTGTTAAGGGACTTCGTGCACGTGGTGGATTCATCATCGACATGGACTGGAACAATGGCAAACTTCAGACCGCACGTATCCATTCCACAATCGGTGGAACTATCCGCATCCGCTCTTACGTGAAGCTGGAGGGTATTGGTCTTACCGAAGCCAAAGGTGACTGCCCAAACGCTCTGTTTGCACCTGCACAAGTGAAAGACCCTCTCGTTTCCAAGTCTCTCTCTTCTGCACCTTCAGCAGCGGTGAAGACTGTTTACGAGTACGACCTGAATACAGAAGCAGGAGTTGACTACGTGGTATCAACTCCTGGCTCTGACATTAGTGCTGTTAATGTTTCCGACAATAACACATCCATTACTCAGCGTTTCGATCTCAGCGGTCGTAGAATCAGCGATTCCGCCAAAGGTCTTATGATTGAACGTATTCAGGCAAACAACCAAACCACAGTGCGTAAGGTGTATGTAAGGTAAAAAAATCAAATTAAACATTATAAAAACTCAGTGCGCTTCTCCGAGTGGGGAAGCGCACTGAGTTTTTGAGTTTTAGAATTTAACTGTGACTTTCTTGCCAGAGTACTGAACTGGTTTGGATGTACCGTCGGGTAGGGTAACAATGAACTTGCGGTTAGCTATCATACCTTCATACTGACCCTTGCGTTGTCCGATGGTAAGAGTCTTTGAGCGGTCGTTCCAAGTGATAGGAATCTCTGTGTACTGACCCTTCTCATAGTTGTAGTTGTCACCTTCGTCCTCATATAGAGTGAACTGTGCATCAGCTCCAGGATAAACACGGAGAGTGAGAGTGCTCCAGTCACGTTCAACTGTGTTCTGAGCTTCTTCAGCCCAAGGAATGATGCTACCTGCACGAACATAGAGTGGAGAATGAGCCAGAGGTGCGTCAGCCTTGATGTTCTGTCCACCATCGAGCAGAGTGTTGGTCCAGAAATCGTACCATTTAGCTCCTGCTGGAAGATATACATCGTAGGTCTTTGCCTGAGACCAGTCGCACTCCGGCCAACCATTCACAAGTTTCTTTCCGTTAGCAACGACTTCCTCGCCGTCCTTTTTGTCCCAACCGCTCATTTCGTCGGTCTTGATAATCTTCTCCTCCGTGAAGAGGGGATTAACAACAGGGCAAACCAGGAAGTTGTGTCCGAACATAAACTCACGGTTATTATCCCATACATTCTTGTCATCCTTGAAGTCCATCATAAGTGCACGCATGAAAGAATCGTCATTTTTCGATACCTGCCAAGAGAGACTGTAGATGTAAGGCATCAAGCGATAGCGCATGCCGACTGCACCGCGAAGAGCGTCATAGACAGGTTCGCCCGGTTTGCCGTAATAGTAGAGTTCACGATAAACTTCAGTACCGTGGCTGCGCATCATAGGACAGAAGAGGCCGAACTGCATCCAGCGAACGTAGAGTTCCTGATACTGCGGATTCTTGGTAGCTGAGTTGTCGTTATATCTTCTGTTGTATGCTCCTGCGAAGAAACCGCCTATGTCGGTATTTACGTTAGGATTCGCTGTAAGAGTGTAGTTCAGACAGATTGGCACCTGCTTGCGGAAGCTGTCCCATGAAGAACTTACGTCACCGCTCCAGGTATTTGCTCCGTAGCGCTGCTGTCCTGCGAAATACGAACGAGTAAGTATGAATACACGCTTGTCTTTATCTGCCGCGCGCTGGTGCTCATCCACACCACCTACGGTCATGAACGGGAAGAGGTTGCGTACGCTGCGCCAGCTGCCGAACGCACACTTCTGGTCAAGGTCGCTGTCCTTGTAATTGTGATGGTCAGGATCGGTAGAGTCCATCCACCATCCGTCAATACCCATCTTGTGCATCTTGGAGAGATACTTCCAGTAGATGTCACGTGCACCGCTGCTGTAGCAGTCATAGACACGTACACCTGAAGGGTAATTCATATTTGGCGGCCAAGCGCTAAGTCCTGACTGAGGCCATGTTTCGAAGTCGAAGAGTTCACCACGTTCCTTCAGCTCCTTATACTGCAGGGTGTGAGGACCGAATGAAGCCCAGATGCTTATGCTGATATGAGCGTTGGATTTGTGAACCTCGTCAATCATAGCCTGAGCGTTGGAGAAGTCCTCATTGAGGAAGTCCATTGCGTTCCACAGGTAGTTGTTGCCCCAGTACTGCCAGTCCTGGATGATGCCGTCGAGAGGCACATTGTCCTTGCGATAGCGGCGAACCACCTCAAGCAGTTCGGCACTGCTCTTGTAGCGTTCGCGGCTCTGATGGAAACCGTAGGTCCACATAGGAAGCATGGGAACATGACCTGTGAGGTGACGCATCTCAGCAATCACACCATCGGCATTCTCGCCATACATGAAATAATAGTCAACAGCCTTGCCCACCTGTGACGTGAGAGTAAGAGCGTTGGCGTTGTCGTCTATGCGGGTAGGGGAGTAGTTGTCCCAGTAGATTCCATAACCCTTGATGCTCTGGAAGAAATGAGCAAAGTCCTCGAGGTTCGACTGCATCATATTGCGGTGTTCGCCACGCTGGCTCATCTTTCCGTTCTGCAGGAGTCCAAGTCCGTAGATAGGTTCATCCTTGTCGAGGTCGAATGCCTGACCCACCTTGTAACTTCCGGCATCAATTCCAGATTCAATTGCAGTAAACTTAGGAGCCTCATCCTTCAGGAGAACTTCGCCCTTGCGAGTGGCAAAAGTCACTGCTCCGTTCGAAACTGTTACAACGAGTGCGTTTGAAGTGTAAGTGGTTGCCTCACCTTTCTTGGCAACAGCCACTTTCACGTTCTCCGGTTTTGCTATAACCACACGGCTTTCGGGTTTAGCATCAGCATCACTGGCGGTTTTCACCACACGAACAATGTTGGGTGTGTAGAACTCAATAGTCTGTGCATTAGCCGTTGTTGTCAACAGAGCCAATAGCATGACAGTCATTAGAATTTTCTTCATACTTGAATGGTGTTTATTAGTTTATGTGTTTGCAAATATAACAAATTACTGCAAATATAGGAAAATAAAATGAGCTTACACTATCAATCCTGTTGAAATCAACAAATATACTACTTCCTCAACCATTTCTTCCCACCTTGGATATACATTCCCTTCTGAGGAATAGAGTTGAGGTGGCGACCGGTGAGGTCGATTATCATATTATCATGATTGGTTTCAGAGGAAATGCGATTAACAGATACGGAAATGTCGGCATTGTATAAAAAATAGTTCCCGAATAAGTATGTTTTACCTACATAGCAACTTGTGAAAATGCTTTCGCGAGGAGGAAGTGGCATCCATGGAGAGAAAGGTCCTGCACCAGATCCAAAGCCTTCTACCCAAACTACATTGTTAATAAACGACTCTTCTCCAGTTCTATAATACTCTTGATATGCATCAAGAAGTGTAAGGGTGAAGCGGCGGAACTCTTGGCCTTCAACATTGATAGTATCAATTTTATCAACCCTTAAATAAGATTTAAAAGGGAATCCTAAGAGGGTGTCGAGTTTCTCATCCTTTTCTAGCAGGCAACCAAAAGCGTTGCCTTCAACACCACATCTCACTATAAAATCTTTTTTCAAGCTGAAGTCATATAGCAAACGTTGTTTTGTACTCCCCTTTGCTATAGCATATACTTTTTTCCCTTCATCACGGATAGCGGCATAATAGGTAGAACCGAAATCAGGGAAGGCAACATAGTTATATACTTTCTTCCATGTTTTACCATTAATCAGGGTGTCGCCGTTTATGAAATTACAATATGAGTTCTCCATAATCCATCCCACTTGAGTTTCCCACACTTTTTCATCCTGTGCAAAAGGACGATAACCCAACTGTGTATCCTGAGCTACTATAGGCATAACTGACAGACAAGACAGCCAAATAAACAATAATGTAGATTTCATGATTTTTATATGTTTTATAAGATTTAGAATAAATCAAATATACTAATAATTATAAGAATAATAACTATATTCGATAAAATTATAGTATTTGCCCGTTTACTATATCTACAATTACTCCAATTGGGGCAAAAAATCCATTCCGAGTTTCAATTATTCCAGCATTTATTATCTGTAGAGAAGCACCAGATTTTAATTCAAGTTCTGCATGTTGCCTCACCTTTCTTGGCAACAGCCACTTTCACGTTCTCCGGTTTTGCTATAACCACACGGCTTTCGGGCTTAGCATCAGCGTCACTGGATGTTTTCACCACACGGACAATGTTGGGTGTGTAGAACTCAATAGTCTGTGCTTTAGCCGTTGTGGTCAACAGAGCCAATAGCATGACAGTCATTAGGATTTTCTTCATACTTGAATGGTGTTTATTAGTTTATGGTAGGTTCTATAAATTATGTCGAGACGATTTTTGATTTTATGTAAGTGGACTTTTGTCAGCTTTTGAGAGCGCAATGCGAGCATTGTAACCGAAAAAGATGGCAAAAAGACACCACAGAAAACTAAAAGCGGCCGATAAAACTCAAATACATTGGGTAGGGAAACTAAAAACAGAATTTTTAGAACCTACCTATAATATATAATTAACTCTCGTGTTATCTCAAGAACTTAGTTGCACGTTGGCGACCGTTTTCGTTCCAACGGATGATGTATGTGCCTTGGGGGAGGTCGGCTACAGAGTGGCGTTCGGAAGCATTGAAACTGCAAACCTTACGTCCGTCAAGGGTTAGGATGTTTGCAGCGAAGTTCAACTGTGACGGGTCTTCGCTTGCGAAGTGCAGTTCCTTGGTTACAGGATTGTAGGCAAGGGCATATTCAGCCAATACAGGTAAAGAATGAATACCATTAGGATCTTCCCAGCCAGACCAAGATCTTAAGTAATAATTGCCAAACGTATCAAGTACGTCCGAGTACATAGCACAATCGTCATAAACTATTCCAAAGAACTGTCTGTCGTCGAAATCAAATATAACCTCTAATGGTTCCTTAGTTATATCTGAATTGATATTTTTAAGTTTACGTAGAGAATCCAACGCCGTGTCAAAATCGTCACCGATTCTACCAACATATTCCAGTATTTCGTCAGGATTATCCTTAATTCTGATTTGTGTCAAATCAGGTTCTGGTTCCGGTTCATCAGGCAGTGGCGAAGATGGGGTGAAATACCACAGACGGTTAGTGCTGCTGCTGTTGCGTTCGTCTGTAGTATAACTTACTACTGAAGTGCCGTTTGATGCATTACCTCCGGAAAGGTTTGCTGTGTGTTGAGTATAGAGGTTGGTGATGTTATAATAATTATCTATACCCTGAGGAGTAAGAATCCAGAGTTGTCGGTTGTCAAGTGAGTCGGCTGCAGAAATCTGAAGCTGAGTACCAACATTGGTGGTTGCAGACACTTCTCCTTGAGTAAGGTCGGTGAGAGCCATATTACCAAGTCGGTTGATAATCATGAAATAATCACCAACGGGTTTTATCTGCCATTCCTGTGAAAGTCGGTCCTGGCTATTTGCCCAACCTACTATCACATCATTATCCTCTGGCTGATATTCTTCATCAACCTCACCCGCCTGGTTGCATAAATCAATAGCTGTGTTGGTTTTTGCGTTTGTTATGCGATAGTAATAATGCTCTGGGGAGAAAGGAGGTGTAGGTTCAGGAATTTTCTTGTTAGGAAAGGCTTCTTGCAGGTAAGCCATATGACCAGTGATAAACTGTTTCAGGTCATTCACATACTGGTCGTAACTGCTATAGAGAACTATCTCGTGATACATCTTACGGCTTATTCCCCATTTTTCATAATTGAGTTCCTGCGATTCGGAAAGCAGATTCGTAAGACTGTCTATCTTCTGATAAAGGTAATTCTCAAGACCATCGGCAACAGCCTGATTATATCGTTTCACTACAAGTTTTCCAAACCAGGGATCTTCCCACATGCGGTTTACCCAAACCTTAGTCTGTCCATAACCTACGTCGGTCATTAATTTTTCTACATTCCCGGGGATTCTCTGGTCGTTGTCGTAGGCGATGTCGTAGTCCCAGAGTGGTCCCCAATAAAGCAGGGAATCACCCTGGTTCTTGTAGAAATAAGTGCTGTAGTAGCCATCGATATTCGCACTCACCTCAGTAGCGATGAACCAGTTGACCAAAGAAGTGGAATCCACCCATCTGCGATAGCCTTTTTCAGCATCTGCAAAGTCATCAGAGAAAAGTACAGTCTCAAAGTCCCTCATATATGCCCTTGCATAGAGATTCTGACTTGATTTGATATCTTCATCATCAGGATAATGAATTCTAATGGGAACCTGCCCCTTAGCCGTAGTAAAGCAGTTTCCGTCCTTGAAGCCGTCCACTTCAAACAAATAACCGCCCGTTATATCGCTTTCATCATTAAGCGGAAGGTCCTGCTCAATAATATCTACACGGTGTGGACGGACATCCACATGATCGCTAATCTGATAATTGCCTAAATATACTCCGTTAAGGGTCAAGTCAATGAATTTGGCAGCAGGATTGAATTTCAACCCAAGAAAATTACCCATCTCACTTGTAATGGCATTACGAATGAGTGTCTTGTCACCTGCATTGGCAAGGAGAGTCCAGCTCTTTGCCTTGGCATAGCCCTTTCCCAAGAATTTCTGTTTAGAGGGAAACTTAATCCTATACGGTTTCTTGGACATGTTCCATGTGCTGTTTCCACGTCCTCGAATGGCTACGGAGTCATATTCTTCCACTTCATCGCTTTCGTTTACCATCACTATTTTTGAATACACATAAGTAGTCTTGGTGGCAATAGCTACTCCATTATATGTTTCTATATACATATGGGGTAGATTGGTAAGACGATGATAGTCCTGTGCACTGACTTTAGTAAAAAAGGCAAGGCTTAGTAATAACAGGGTAAATAATCTTGGCATAGGTTGAAAATCTATTGATGTATAGACAGCTATACATTGGTGTTATTTGTTAGTTACATAAATGATAATCGGGTCAAAGTTCGGAAAAAAAATTCAAATTCTTGATTATTATGCTTAAAAAAATGCGTTTTTCTTTGATTTTCAGTAAGAAAACAAATAATAATTCGTAAATTTGCAGCCGATTTAAAAATAATACATACAGATTGATGACATTTGAAGAATTAGGCGTATCACAGGAAATACGTCAGGCCATCGAAGAATTAGGGTTTGTTTCTCCCATGCCAGTTCAGGAACAAGTAATTCCCTATCTCTTGGGCAATAACAACGATGTTGTTGCTTTGGCACAAACTGGAACGGGCAAAACAGCAGCATACGGATTACCTGTTTTGCAAAAGATTTCGCTCAATGAAGGTATTGAGCAGACTAAATACGACGAAGTACATGTTCAGGCACTTGTAATTGCTCCTACACGTGAGCTGTGCCTGCAGATCAGCGACGACCTCAAATCCTATTCCAAGTATATCAAAGGTTTGCATGTATTGCCAGTCTATGGCGGTGCAAGTATAGAGACACAGATTCGTGCACTGAAAAAAGGTGTGCAGGTAATTGTTGCCACACCGGGCAGACTTGTAGACCTTATGAAACGCGGAGTTGCGAAACTCGACCGTGTGGAGAACGTGGTTCTTGACGAAGCTGACGAAATGCTCAGCATGGGATTCTCGGAAAGTATCGATGCTATCCTCGAAGGAGTACCTGAGAATCGCAACACCCTGCTGTTCTCAGCTACCATGAGCAAGGAAATAGAACGTATCAGCAAGAATTACCTCCACGACGCAAAGGAAATAGTAGTGGGCAGCCGCAACGAAGGTGCCGAGCTTGTCAATCATATATACTATCTTGTTCAGGCTCGCGACAAGTACAATGCACTCAAGCGCATCGCAGACTTCTATCCTGAAATCTACGCAATCATTTTCTGCCGCACCCGAATGGAGACACAGGAGATTGCCGACAAACTCATCCGCGACGGCTATAATGCAGAATCGCTGCACGGAGAATTGTCGCAGGCTCAGCGTGACCTTACAATGGGTAAATTCCGCAATCATCTCGTGCAGCTTCTTGTTGCTACCGATGTTGCAGCGAGAGGACTTGACGTGGACAACCTCACCCATGTAATCAACTACGGTCTGCCCGATGACATAGAGAGCTATACCCACCGTTCTGGTCGTACAGGTCGTGCCGGCAAGCAAGGTACAAGTATCTGTATCATCCACACCAAGGAACGTGGAAAGGTTCGCGACATAGAGCGTCAGATAGGCAAGGAGTTCGTAGCGGGAACACTGCCCGACGGTCAGGAAATCTGCCGCAAGCAACTCATGAAGGTAATCGACGACATTGAGAAAGTTGAGGTGAATGAAGAGATGATTGCTCCATTCATGGATGATATCTACCGTAAATACGAACTCATGGAGAAAGATGAAATTGTGAAGAAGATGGTATCGATGGAATTCAACAAATTCCTCAACTACTACAAGAATGCTCCTGAGATTGTACAGCCTTCAGCCAACGGACGAATCAGCGACGAAAGATCCAGCCGTCGTGAACGGTCAAGAGGCAAGAACGGCGGCAGCGGACGCAAGGGTGTGGCTGAACCGGGATTCACAAGACTTTTCATCAACATAGGCAAGATGGATCATGTGAATCCGGGCGTATTGATGGGATTTGTCAACCGACATGCACGTGGCAGCCATTTCGACATAGGTCGCATAGACCTTATGAAGAGCTTCTCCTTCTTTGAAGTTCCCGAAGAACAGACCAAAGCCGTGCTTGCAGCACTCAACGGTGCAGACTTCGACGGACGCAAAGTCAATGTTGAGGTTACGGAAAACAGCAATAACGGTGGAGAAAGCAAACGTCGTGACAACGACCGCAGACAAAAAGGCGGTGAACGCAGACGCAGTGAACACAAAGACAAAAAGGACAAGAAACGTAATGACAAAAGTAGCAAAGACAGTTACAATGACTTTGACTTCGCTCCGGAACCGAGAAAGAACCGCAAGGGCGGACGTCCCGAATGGGCACAGTTCTTCGAAGGACAGGTAGAAAGCCAACCCTTCTACGGCGTCTTTGAAAAGAAAAGCAAAAAGAAAAAGAAGAAATAACCAAATTATAAATTATAAGGCGCTTACGGAATAACGATATAACGTTATAACGTAATTACAACAATGAAAGCGCCTTAAAAACTTAAAAACTTAAGAACTTAAAAACTTAAGAACTTAAAAACTTACATATGAGAATATTTCAAAACGTAAGTGACATAGGTCATCTCGACACTGCACTTCAGGAAGCATTTGAGATCAAGGATGATCCCTTCAAGTTTCATTCACTTGGAAAGAATAAGACAGTATTGTTGATTTTCTTCAACAACAGTCTCCGTACACGTCTGAGCACACAGAAAGCAGCAATCAATCTCGGTATGAACGTGATTGTGCTTGATGTAAACCAGGGAGCGTGGAAACTCGAAACCGAACGTGGTGTAATCATGGACGGTGACAAGAGCGAACACCTTCTCGAAGCAATTCCTGTAATGGGCAGCTATTGCGACGTCATCGGTGT
>Ga0256405_10003881_pt1 | contig 29656 bp, 24 predicted proteins | sample RumenRJG_02DNA_FD_189096 | JGI IMG/M metagenome (GOLD analysis project Ga0256405, IMG submission 189096) | Bovine rumen microbial communities from Lethbridge, Alberta, Canada - RJG_02 | ecosystem: Host-associated > Mammals > Digestive system > Stomach > Rumen | place: Canada: Alberta... | reverse complement strand
ATTATATAATTATATAACGCGTTTATTTTCAGAGATTTACAAACATTTGAATTAGACAGAAATCGATAGGATTTAACGCTTTGTTGTCCGGGTACCCCAACCAAAAGAGACGCTAAGCAAAATGCTTAGCGTTTTTTGTTTTTATACCCCAAAAAAGAATCGCTAAGCGAAGTGCTTAGCGATTACTTTTTTATTATTTGTTCTCGGCATCGATTGCCTTTATCTTCTCACGAACCAGATTCATATCATCCTTCAGCTTCTGTACCTTGCGGTTCATCTCGTCGATAAGGCTGTTACCCTTCTTCGAGCTTGCATTCAGGAATCCAAGGTTGTTCTCGTAAGTCTGAATCTCCTGCTTCAAGGCCTCATACTGACGGAACAGGCGTGCACGCTCGTTGTCGAGAGCATTCTCACCACGCTCAGCTACCTGCTTCAGGTTCTGCTTGAAGTTACTCAGCTTGCGCTTTGCAGTGCTGATGTTAAGATCCTTATAGAGCTTGTCGAGAACAGCATGATACTCCTTGTAGAGCTTATCCTTCTCCTTAAATGGTACATGTCCGATGGCGTTGTACTCCTCAACGAGCTTCTGTACCTTCTCTGCCAGACCATCACCTGTTTCCTCTGCAACAGCCTTGAGCTTCTCGATAATCTCCAGCTTCTTATCCATATTCTCGCGCTCCTCACCACGCTGTCCTGCACCTGCAGCATTACGTGCCTCGAAGAATGCGTTACATGCACCAAGGAACTCAGCCCACAACTGGTCGCCAAGCTTCTTTGGCACCATACCAATGGTCTTCCACTCCTTCTGCAGAGCAATGAACTTATCACCTGTAGACTTCCAGTCGGTTGAATCCTGCAGAGCCTTAGCCTTCTCAATCAGGGCACGTTTCTTGTCGGCATTCTCCTTGAATGTCTCCTTCAGGCCCTTGAAATAAGCAGCCTTACGTCCGAAGAAGTCATCACATGCAGCACGGAAACGCTCGAAGATCTTCACGTTCATCTTCTGTGGAGCGAAACCGATGGTCTTCCACTCTGTCTGGATATCAATAATCTGCTTGGTATGCTTCTCCCAGTCGCCGCTACCCTTGTTCTCCTCGGCAGCGATAGCCTCAACCTTCTCACAAAGAACGGTCTTACGTGCCAGATTATCCTCCTCCTTTGCACGAACACCCTCAAAGTGCTGCTGATGACGCTTGTTGATAACACTCGATGCAGCCTTGAAACGATTCCAGATTTCCTCACGCTGCTCCTTGGCAACAGGACCAATCTCGCGATACTCCTGATGCAGCTTCTGTAACTGGTGGAAGGCGCTGATAACATCCTCCTCGTCGGCCAACTTCTCGGCAGCCTCGCAGAGGGCGGTCTTCAGCTCAAAGTTCTTCTTGAAATCATACTCGCGGGCCTCACTGTTAAGGCGAAGCATATCGTAGAACTGCTCTACGTACAACTGATAGTTACGCCACAACTCGTTGGCCTTATCAGCTGGCACATTCTTAATCTCGCGCCACTGCTCCTGCAGGGCTTTGAACTCCTTGTAGTTCTTGTTTGCCTCATCAGGAGTGGTGATCATGGCCTTGATACGGTCGATGATAGCCAACTTCTTCGTGAGATTCTCCTGCTTCTCAGCTTCCATCTCCTTGAAGATCTTGGCACGCTTCTCCTTGATGATTCCCATCTCTGCCTTGAACGACTCCTCAACTGGATCGGGTGTGTACTGATACTGCTCAGGATCGCCGCCAGCATCCAGATAAGCCTTGAGCTTAGCCTCGCGCTCAGCAATGTGCAACTTGTAGAATGAAGCCTTAAGATACTCCACTTCTTCCTTCTGCGGTGTCTCATCGCTATGAGCGATGTCCTGCAGACGACGCAACACGTCTTCCTTAGTCTCGTAAACTACACGAGCCTGCTCTTCGTTCTCAACTTGAGGTTCAGTCTCAACAGCCTGAGATGCAACTTCCTCATTAACTACTTCTTCGTTTGTACCCAACTCGAGGGTATTCTCTTGAGAGTCCATCATTTATATAAATTAATTAATACTAAATGATGCTTAGCATCATCACATTTGGCGTCAAAATTAAGCAATATTATTGAAACTTCCTAATTTTTTTTAGTTTTTTTGCGTTTTTGGGGCTTAAACAAGTCGTTTTCTGCGGAAAATACCCCACGCAATGGCTGAAATGGCTACCGAAAAGATGATTGCGATGACGAATCCCCAAGGTTTTGCCTCCATTCCGTTTACCAGGTTCATACCGAACATTGATGTTATCAGCGTAGGTATCATCATAATAATGGTTACCGATGTAAGCGTACGCATCACGGTGTTCATATTGTTGTTGATAATACTCTGATATGTATCCATGGTAGACTCAAGGATGTTCGAGTAGATGCTTGTTGTCTCTCGTGCCTGGGTCATCTCGATATTTACGTCCTCAATCAGGTCGGCATCAAGTTCGTCAATCTGCAGTTTGAACTTCAACTTAGACAACAGCGTCTCATTACCACGGATTGATGTCTGGAAGTACGTAAGCGAGTCTTGCAGACGGCTCAGTCCGATAAGGCTCTCGTTGTTCACCTCCTTGTCGAGGTTACGCTTAGCCTTATCTACCAGCATAGAGATCTGCTTCAGTCGCTTCAGATACCATACTGCACTTGATAGGAATAAACGGAAAATCATGTCTACATGATCAGTGAATCCCTCACCACGCTTCTGCTGGAAGCTCACAAAGTCAATCATCACATTGGTCTCGTAGAAACACACTGTGATGGTTACATCGCGCTTATGTATGATACCAAGAGGCACTGTAGTATATGGTGTTCTTGAGCGTATCTCCTTTACATAAGGTATACGCAGGATGATGAGCATCCATCCGTCATCGTATTCATAACGGGCACGCTCATCGGTATCGCTGATGTCCGACATAAAATAGTCGGGGATATTAAACTTCTCCTCGAGTTCGCGCTGGTCTTCTTCGGTGGGGCATGTCACCTGTATCCAGCAATTGGGCTGCCACTCTTCGAGCTGGGTCAGTCCACCTTGGGTATTCCAGAATGTCTTCATTTTGCTAATCCTTTTTTCGTTAATGAAATGGTTTTAGCGGCAAAGGGATTAGCAGCCTTGCTCGCCATCCCCCGCCTTTACGAATTGTAATTGTCCGCCGGGTAATCGTCCATAATTTTATTATTAATTTGATTTATCGGGTGCAAAGATAAATAAAAAACGCGGACCTGCCAAGCAAATCCGCGGTTTTTTATTCCAATTTTTCAATTTTTCAACTTTTTATTTCTCAGGGATATCCTCGAGAGTCTTCTTCAGCAGTTCCCAGAAAGGAGCCACAGTCTCGATGAGCGCACGCTCGGTAGTGGTGTGAGGCGACTTCATTGTGGGGCCCATGCTCACTACGTCAAGGTGTGGATACTTACCCAGAATGATAGAGCACTCCAGTCCTGCATGGTCTACCTGGATGATTCCGTCCTTGCCAAACAGATCCTTATACTCCTTCAGCAACAAATGCAGAATCTCTGAGTCGGGGTTTGGATCCCAACCGCCATAGCTACCAGCAGTCTCAACCTTCATGCCTGCCATATTGAAGCAGCTCTCCAAGGTCTTTACGATATAATCCTTCATATCCTCACGACTTGAACGAGCCAGAATCTTAATCATAGCATGCCCCTCGCCTATCTCGATGATAGCCAGGTTGCTCGATGTCTCAACTACGCTTGGATAGCTTGGAATCATACGAACCACACCGTCGTGGCAACCGTAGATCACGTTGATAAGGTTGTCCTGAATCTCCTGTGGAACCTCCATCTTTGGTGTCTCCACATCCTCACAGATAACCTCGATACCACTCTCAATACCCTTATACTCGTCGACGAAGTCCTCGAGCCAGTCGGCAGCAAGCTCCTTCAGAGCAGCTACATTCTCCTTTGGCAATGTCAGCACAGCCTCGGCCTTGAATGGGATGGCGTTACGCATGTTTCCACCCTGCCAGCAAGCCAGACGAGCCTCGCACTCCTCGATGGCCTCGCGAACCAGACGAACCAACAGCTTGTTGGCGTTTCCACGACCCTCGTGAATCTCCAGTCCTGAGTGTCCGCCACGCAGACCCTTCACTGTTACCTTTACTGCAGCATCGTCGGCATCGGTCTCCACCTCTTTATAATCGAGGGTTGCAGTGATGTTGATACCGCCAGCACTACCGATAACGAACTTGCCCCAGTGCTCAGAGTCGAGGTTCATCAGTATGTCGCCGCTCAACTCGCCTTCAGGCAGTCCGTTAGCGCCAAACATACCAGTCTCTTCGTCAGCGGTAATCAGAGCCTCAATAGGTCCGTGCTTCAGGGTCTTGTCCTCCATAATTGCCATGATGGCAGCTACGCCCAGACCGTTGTCAGCACCCAGAGTTGTGCCCTTTGCCTTTACCCACTCGCCATCAATCCAAGGCTGTATGGGGTCGGTTTCAAAGTTATGGGTACTCTCGGGAGTCTTCTGTGGCACCATGTCCATGTGAGCCTGCAGAATCACACCCTTCTTTTTCTCCATACCAGCCGAAGCGGGCTTACGCATCACGATGTTATCTGCGGGGTCTTTAAATGCCTCCACACCTGCCTGCTTAGCAAAGTCGAGCAGGAACTGTTGTACTTTCTCCAGATGTCCTGATGGACGTGGAACCTGTGTCAGTGCATAGAAATTCTTCCAGATGCACGTTGGGTTCAGATTTTTAATTTCACTCATAGTTTTTCTATTTTGGGGTTTAATCTTTTAGTAAAAAGTAAAGCAGCCCAGGCGTATATGCCAAGGACTATGACCAGCATGGTCTGCACGGTATGTACGATGAGCACAAACCAAAGTGCCTGCTCGTCGGCCACACCATAAAGTATCAGCATGGTCTTGATGGCAAAGTGCCACGGACCGGCTCCGTTTGGTGTTGGCACGATAACAGCAAAGTTGGCCACCACAAACGATACCAACGCACAGCCGATGCCAAGATTTGCGGTGAAATCGAAGCAGAAGAACGTCAGATAGTAATGCAGGAAATACATCACCCAGATGCCTACCGAGAAGAACAGATACAGTGGCAGGTTGCGCACGCCCTTCAACGAGAGCACACCCTCCCAGATGCCACTAAGCGTCATTTTCACCTTATTATATATAGAGAAGTTCTTCAGCAGCAAGTGCAACAGTATCGCAACAGCCACACCACAGATAGCAGTAACTATCCAACCTGTAAGCGAGAAGTTGCTAAGTATACGGTCCATTGATGTACCCGTTTTGCGGAAGAAAGTGCCAAACACGCTCATCTCTACCAACAGTATTATTCCCGAGTATAACAGCACTATCAGCGTATCAACAGCACGCTCGGTAACTACCGTACCTAGTGCCTTCGAGAACGACACACCATCATAACGCTTAAGGATAGCGCATCTTGAGAACTCGCCTATTCTTGGTATTATCAAACTTGCGGCATAGCTGATGAATACGGCATTGATACAAGTATGGTTGCGGGCTTTTATCTCCTTTCCGCCATCAGTCTGTTCAACAGAGCTCGGTCTCAGGTCGATAGGATCAAGCGTCTGTTTCCATCGCCATCCGCGAAACATCTGCGCCAATATGCCAAAGGGGAAGCTAAGCAGCATCCACGTCCAGTCCATTTCTTCTGTCAGCACATGACTGATTACCGAGAAATCCTCACCTCGGTACATCCACCACAAGATAGCGCCGCCCAACACAAAAGGCAGCACCACCTTAGCCACACTGCTGATTATAGTTTTCAAATTCATGGGTGCAAAGGTACGAATAAGTGAGCGAAATACAAAATAAATCATGATTTATTTTTATTTCCGAACGGAAGTACTTTCGGCGAAGCCAAAGATAGTGCAAATCGAACGAAAATCCAAATATTAATCATATTTATTTTTATTGATACGTGTCAAAGAATCCCTATTTTTTTACTGTTTTTATGCAAAACGTTTGGCTGTGTGCGCAAACAGACGTACCTTTGCATCGGTTTTAGGATAACAAATATATATTTTAGAGAAAGGAAATTAATTATGGTAACATTAGAAACAAGTTTTTTATTGATGACCTTGGCCGCATTTGCACTGGCCGTTTCACTGGTAGTAACCGTTGCTGTTAATGTAGACAACAATAAGTAATTCAATAGGTAACCGAAAAAATTTGAGTCGCGGATTAAACAATCTGCGATTTTTTTGTGACAAATTTGGAATTTTGCTCACTTATTTGTAACTTTGCCCCCATGAAACAAGTTCGACCTAAGAAAAATCTCGGTCAGCATTTCCTGACTGATTTGAACATAGCCAAGCGCATCGCCGACACGGTGGATGCTTGTCCTGACATACCAGTGCTTGAGGTTGGCCCCGGAATGGGAGTAATGACTCAGTATCTGGTAGAGAAGCCCCGCCCATTCAAGGTTGTAGAGATAGACCGCGAGAGTGTGGCCTATCTGCAGGAGAATTTCCCTCGCCTGAATGACAACATCATAGGTGGCGACTTTCTACGTATGGACCTGCATGAGGTATTTGACGGGCAGCAGTTTGTGCTTACAGGCAACTATCCTTACGACATCTCATCGCAGATATTCTTCAAGATGCTCGACAACAAGGACCTGATACCATGCTGCACTGGTATGATTCAGCATGAGGTGGCCGTACGCATGGCATCGCAGCCAGGCAACAAGCAGTATGGCATACTATCTGTATTGATACAGGCGTGGTACAACGTAGAGTATCTGTTTACTGTAGAGCCAGGTGTGTTCAATCCGCCACCAAAGGTGCAGAGCGCAGTAATCCGCATGACGCGTAATGAGGTTACCGATCTTGGATGCGACGAGCAGTTGTTCCGTCGCGTGGTAAAGGCAACATTCAACCAGCGACGCAAGATGCTACGCGTATCTCTGCGCCAGTTTTTCGACTCAAATCATCCTGCTCCTGCAGGCTTCTTCGATGCCGACATAATGACACGCCGCCCTGAGCAGCTCTCAATACCACAGTTTGTTGAGCTGACCAATATGGTGGCCGCAGCACTGTAACTGCTATTATTACCGGAAAAATGAACACTATATATAATAAGGTGCAGATTTATCGCGCCAATATAATCTATACTCCAGAGAGTAAACACTTCGAAGTTGTACCACATGGCTATATCGCAGTTAGCGATGGCAAGGTAGAGGGTGTATATACCCAACTGCCAAAGCACTTAGAAGATTGCCCTGTTACTGACCTTGGCGACAGACTGCTGATACCTGCCATGAACGATATGCACGTGCATGCACCACAGTATCGCAACCAGGGACTTGCCATGGACGAGGAACTGCTGCCGTGGCTACAGAACTACACATTCCCCGAGGAGTTGAAGTTTGCCGACGTGGCCTACGCTGAGCATATATACCGTAGATTCATACACGATCTGTGGCGCTTTGGCACTATGCGTGTTGTGGCTTTTGCTTCGGTACACCTTGAGAGCACCCGTCTGCTGATGCAACTGCTACAACAGGCCGGCATGGGCGGAAGAGTGGGAAAGGTGAACATGAACCGCAACTGTCCTGAGGGACTGCAAGAGAGCGTCAGCGAGGCTTGGGAAGCCTGCAATGCACTTGTTAGCGAGTTTGAACATCCAGATGCCCTGGTGCGCCCGATAGTGACTCCACGTTTCATCCCCTCATGTACACCAGAGATGCTTGAGGCATGCGGACAGATGGCAAGCAAATTCCAACTGCCAGTACAATCACACCTGTCGGAGAACCTGGGTGAGATAGAATGGGTAAAACAGCTTGAGCCAGAGAGTAAGCACTATGCAGATGCTTACAATCGCTACGGACTACTTGGCCAGACGCCAACCATTATGGCCCACTGCGTGTGGACTGATGGCGACGAGCTACAGATGCTAAGTAAACAAGGAGTGATGGTGGCCCATTGCCCAACATCGAATTTCAACATTGCCTCAGGTCTTGCTCCTATCCGCCGTTTGCTCAATGCAGGCGTAGCAGTAGGACTGGGTAGCGACATCAGCGGTGGACACGACCTAAGTATCTTCCGTATGATGGTATACGCCGTACAGGTTAGCAAGATGCATTATCAGCGCGATAAGCAGAACACATTCCTATCGCTATCCGAAGCCTTCTGGATGGCAACAAAGTCGGCAGGCAGTTTCTTCGGAAAGGTAGGAAGCTTTGAACCTGGTTACGATTTCGACGCGTTGGTAATCGACGACAGTGAGTTACTGATAGATTCGGACTACACCCTACTCCAGCGCCTAGAGCGATTCATCTATACTGGCGACGACCGCCATATAGCAGCGCGCTACTGTCAGGGACGTCTTATCCCCGAGCCCCAAGTATAAAACAACAATTATCGAAAATTTCCCGCTGAAAATTTGCGGGAATGAAAAAAATGTTGTACCTTTGCACCCGGTTTTGAAAATGGGTGTTTTCCAGAGTGGCCAAATGGGGCAGACTGTAAATCTGCTGTCTTTCGACTTCGGTGGTTCGAATCCATCAGCACCCACCAAGAAACAAGTTAAGGATGTGAGAAATCGCATCCTTATTTTTTTTGTTTATATACATTTTCTTTAAAAAGTGTAAAATAAACGTGTTTTCGCACACAATTCGGTTGTGTTCGCACACAACAACTTGACATACATCAAAAGAAAGGCACTTTTTTGAGGAAAGTAGATAATATTTCTTTGATGGTTGCAAAAATCGTCGTACCTTTGCATCGTCAAAAGACAACAACATGATCTTCAATAGAAGCATAGAAAACAAAATACAGAGGTATTAGTTAAGGTATATAAAGATTGATTGATTTAGGTTTTAGTTAGAGTTAATAGTTAGTTAGAATTTGGTTTTAGGTTTATTAGTTAGTTAGAAATTGGAGATAGGTATTTCTAAGGTGTTAGAAAAAGAATTGTTAGTAAGGATAACAAAGACGCAGTGGTGACACTCCGTTTTTTCTCAGAAAAAAGGTTTTTAGTTATTCATAGATTGTTGGTGCCGCCCCGGAGTCGTTGATGACCCTTGAGCGGCTTTTTTATGTCTAATCGCAAATTATCAATTATTATTTTCCCACTACCTTAAGCTTGTTTGTCCAATTGCCCTTGAACAAACGCACAAGGAAGATACTACCACGGAATGTAAGTTCGATGGCCATAGCGGTCCATACGCCACGCAAACCGAACTTTGGTGCCATAGTAGCTGCCAAAGAGAGTCGCACTGCCCACATAGAGGCAAGACTCATGATGGCAGGAATGATAGTATCACCTGCTCCGATAAACACACCATTACAAACGATGGCTGCAGCAAACATAGGCTCGGCCCATGCCTCTATACGCAGAACCTGCGTACCAAGGGCTATAACGTCTTCAACTGGCGACATGATAGACATCAGCTGTGGAGCAAAAATCCACATCAACACTCCCATCAGGGTCATAACACCAATGCCCAGTCCAACTGACATACGGGCAAACGACTGGGTAAGTATCTTCTGACCAGCTCCTATACCCTGCCCCACAAGCGTGGTAGCAGCCTCGGCAATACCATATCCAGGCATATAGCAGAGACTCTCTACTGTGATGGCAAGAGAATGGGCAGCTATGGCTATAGTACCAAGTGGAGCCACGATAAGCGTACTTACCACCTGAGCAGAACCCATGAGCAGATGTTGCAAGCCCATTGGCGCACCTATCTTAAATGCAGTACGCACGGTTTCTGCCTGAGGACGGAACGAGCCTGGACGTCCAACCAATGAGAGAATCTTGGAGCGATACATAAGGAAATAGAACATAAGGCAGGCTGTTACCAGCATAGCTGCACCTGTGCCCAGTGCAGCGCCCACAACTCCAAGGTCCAGTATGTAGATAAAGAAGTAGTTGAAAACCACATCCATCACACACATACCTATATTAAGCATCGACGGAATCTTCATATTACCCGAACACTTAAGCATAGAACCGCAGAGTCCCTCAATCTGGAAGAAGATACCTGCCAAGCCGAAAATAGCGAAGTAGAGCGAAGCATCGTGCGCTATCTCTGGGGTTCCGCCAAACCAATAAGGCAGATAAGGTGAGATTATAAACGAAGTGATTGAAATAAACACCGCCCAGATCATACAGCACACCATCGACTGTCGTAGAACACGTCGTGCAGCCTCGAAATCGTTAGCACCAATGAAATGAGCCACCTGAACAGAAAATCCCATGTTGGCAGCAGCAGCAAGTCCGCCCATAAGCCAACCAGTACTCTCTACCAGACCAATAGATGCAGAAGCCTTGGCACCAAGATGACCTACCATCGAGGCGTCGATAAAGAACATGACAGTGGCTGAGATCTGTGCAAGGATAGAAGGTATACTAAGACTTATGATGAGCCAGAGTTTCTCTCTCTGAGTCATCGTGCGGCCTTCACGAATATAGGAAAGCAGCACCTCGCTATTCTTAACCTTCTTCATACAAATCAGTAGTTGTGCTGAAAGAAAAAAAGGATGTGATTTCTCACATCCTAACTTTGTTTTGGTGGGCGTTGACGGATTCGAACCGCCGACCCTCTGCTTGTAAGGCAGATGCTCTAAACCAGCTGAGCTAAACGCCCTCATTTCTTGTAAGCGGGTGCAAAGGTAAGAAGTTTTTTTGAGACCACAGCATGTTTTGCTAAAAAAGTGTGTTTTATTAACACTATTTTGCAATTCAACCCAATAAATGCTCAATATCACCCTGTGGAAGTATGCAAAGTATAGCTTTTCCGTCGGGAGTGTAGTTTACGTTTGTACAGGCAAAAAGATCGTTGATAATGCACTCCATTTCGTCGTTACTCAATATCTGACCATAAGGAATGGCAGCACTCTGGGCAAGGCGCAATGACAGCTGACTATTTACAGTAGACAACTGACAGCTATTAGTATCATCTATCATCTCATGAAGCAATGACTTAGGGTCAATACCATCGATACCTGAAGGAATACCGTTAACGGCGAAGGTGTTACCACCAAGGTCGGAGAGGTCGAACCCAAGCTTAGTAAGCTCAGGCATCAACTGAAGCAAAGAAACAGACTCGGATGGCGAGAACTGAACCGTCTCAGGGAAGAGCAGCTTCTGAGTAGTGATGACACGACCGTCCTGCTGACTCATGTACTTATCGTACAGAATACGAATGCTGGCACGATGCTGGTCGATAATCATAAGTCCCGACTTAACTGCAGTCATGAGATACTTACCCTTATACTGATAATGAGCGGGCGATTTCTCTGAAATCATCTCGTTGGCCGATTGTGGCTCGACTATATTATCGTCATCGAAGAATGATGGCTGCTCTAGGGGCATCTCGATAGTAGTGCCACGCTGGTCTACGCCTTCATAGAGCGACTCCCACTGAGATGGAGCCGAACCTGACGAATGATTGCCACTCTGTTTGAATGGGTTGTAATCAGGATTGTAGTTAACCTTCGGAGCTGTAAAGTTGTCTTGGAAGGAATTATTATCGAACAATGGTATCTCAGGCTGTCCCTGTGTATCGAAGTCAATCGATGGGACTTCACAAAACTTGCCAATACCATCACGAACAGCTGCAGAGAGAATCTGCCAGATGGCCTGCTCGTTCTCAAACTTAATCTCCGTTTTGGTAGGATGTATGTTAACATCTATCTCGCTTGGCTCTACCTCTATATATAAGAAATAAGGTATAGCCATGCCCTCGGGCACCAGACGATCGTATGCCTTCATCACAGCCTTGTGGAAGTAGGCATGCTTCATGAATCGTCCATTAACAAAGAAGTAGTCGCAACCGGTTTTCTTGCGGGCAGCCTCAGGCTTGCCAACAAAACCAGTAACGGTACACATTGCTGTATGGACCTCAACGGGCAGAAGATCCTGACTATACTGCTTGCCAAACACATCGGCTATGCGCTGACGAACACTACCAGCACGAAGATTGAGCATCTCTACTCCATTGTGATGAAGAATGAAGTGTATCTGAGGATATACCAGCACAATACGCTCAAAAGCAGTAAGTATATTGTTAAGCTCGGTAGAGTTACTTTTAAGAAACTTACGGCGGGCTGGTACATTAAAGAACAGATTGTCTACTTTGAAGTTACAACCCACTGGGCACGACACAGGCTCCTGACGAGTGAGCTTTGAACCTGCGATATTTATAAGTGTACCTATCTCATCTTCCTTACGGCGTGTCTGCAGTTCAACCTGAGCCACAGCGGCTATCGATGCCAAAGCCTCGCCACGGAATCCCATGGTATGAAGGGCAAACAGATCGCCAGCCTGCAGAATCTTCGATGTGGCATGGCGTTCGAACGAGAGTCGTGCATCAGTCTCGCTCATACCCTTACCATCGTCAATAACCTGAATAGAAGTGCGGCCTGCATCAACCACAATTACATGGATGGTGGTAGCTCCTGCATCAACAGAATTCTCAACCAACTCCTTGATAACAGAAGCCGGTCGCTGAATAACCTCACCAGCAGCAATCTGGTTGGCTACACTATCGGGAAGAAGATGTATTAAGTCGCTCATTTCTTGGGTCGCCAATTAAAGATATCGTAACGGTTAAGTGGACGTACATAATTATACCAGACAAATCCTGGCAGATGTCTGCGATCAGCTGGTATCTGGTTCAGAGGATACATGGTTCCGCTGCTCTTAGGTGTCCACACTTTCTGCAGTTTGCGGTCCTTAAGAAACATGCGCAACTCAGCTGTCTCCTGATAATTATATACAATAGGTACACTATCGCCCTCTTCAAAGAAATAGCCTATAAGCACATTGCCTTTGGCCCGAGTCTCGTGAATCTTGCCATCGACAAAGAAGGCAAACATCTCCTTCGACGACACCTGATTATAGAGTGTAGTATCGCTACGGAGCTGCTGTATGGAGAAACAATTATCGATAACATGTGCGTGATCGATAATAGAATCCTTCATAAACACATCGATGCGGTCGCCAAGCAACTGCTGGTTCTGATTCCACACGATAGGATCATGATAGAGTGTGAGACAAGAGTCGAGCGAGTTGTATATAAGCGAATCGCATACGGCCTGAACATCAGTACGATAGGCACGTACATGATGGAAACCGAATATCTTACGATAAACAGAATCGGTCTCGATATTATATGTTACGACCTTGAAGGTGTCGGCATGCATAAAGAGCGAGTCACCCTGAGAGTAGTCAATAGCCACAGCACTATCAGTACAGAGGGCAAAGCCTGTATTCTCCCAGTATTCGCCATAGTTACCAGTAAGTTTGTTCTTATTTACCGAGTCAACATAAATCACATTGCGGAAAGCCTGACTGAATCCGTCCTTGCTGTCGTAATACACACTATCGCCAACCAGCATCTTGCCCTTATTCAACATTACAGAGCGGTTCATCAATCGGGCACGGTCGTGCTTAGTATCGTAATATCCCTGTTCAGAATATATATGACTATCACCAGAGGTGATGTTCGACGGACCTACAATATGTGCTAAAGACAAGCGGGTATCGTAATAAAGGGTGTCGGTGGTAAGATAGAACTTAGGACTCTTCATCTTAACATCGTAGTTAAACACCGACATCTTTGTCTTTGTGTTATACTCCCCCCAATCGGAGGTAAGTGTGGTCTTGCCGTCGATCATCTTTCCGCCCTCGAAGAAGTAGGCGTTATCATAAAGACGGTCGAAGTCGAGACTATCGGTATAGAGTGTGGTCTTCTTATGTTTCAACACCACATTATAGCGGGCACGTGCCATCTGCTCGTTACCATCGTAGTAGGCATAGTCGCTAAGCAGCGAGAGGGTATCACCCTGATACATCTTCACATGACCGAAAGCCTCGAAAGAGTTGCTGGCCTCATAGAAATAGGCACTGTCGCAATACAAACGGGCCCCCTGATGAGTGAAGTGAACCTTACCGTTAAGGATGGTAGCATCGGCATTCTTAGTCTGATCGTAGTGCAGCACATCGGCATGCACCAGATACACACGGGTATCCTGAGTCTGGGCCTTACGAGCGGGACGACGGCGTTGCTGCTGCTTCTGTGCAAAAGCAGACACCATGCCCAAGGTAAGGACAAAAAGCAATAAGAAATTAGTTGTTTTCCTCACTTCTTCCAGCCTTCGAATTCAAACTCACAATCCTTAAATTCGTCGTTAAGACGTGTATATGTGCTCTTAATCTTATCTACAACCCACTGATGGATACGATCCTCACGACGCTTGTTGATCACGACGTCCTTAAGAGTCTGGAAATCCTCAGTAACAGTAGCGCGATGTCCATCGGTGCGACTCTTGAGCTTAGCAATAACGCACACTGTCTTACCACGCTGGTTAATCATCTGGAAAGCATGAGAGATCTCGCCAACCTTAAGAGTATCTACAGCCTTGGCAATCTCTGGTGGGAGATCCTGCATACGGAACTTTGAAGAGGTCTTACCTGTCTTCATCATATCGGTACTAAGCAATCCCTTTGCGTTACGAGTATCCTTGTCGTCAGAAATCAGCGATGCAGCATCCTCGAAAGAGAACTTCTCGGCACGCAGATCATCAGCAATAGAATCCAGACGTACAATAGCCTTCTGAACAGCTTCGTCAGAAACAACAGGCTTGCGCAGGATATGGCGTACGTTTACTTTGTCACCACGCTTCTCTATGAGCTGGATGATATGGAAACCGAACTCTGACTCTACAATCTTCGACACCTTCTTTGGGTCGGTAAGGTTAAAGGCAACCTGAGCGAAAGCAGGGTCGAGAGTACCTCTACCCATCAGACCAAGCTCTCCACCACGACGAGCCGAGCCAGGATCCTCAGAATAAAGCTGAGCAAGAGTCTGGAAACGTGTTTCGCCCTTGTTTACGCGGTCGGTATAACTACGGAGTTCATCCTTAATGCGGTTAATCTCCTCCTGGTCAATCTTCGGAGTGAGCTGTACTATCTGAACCTCAACCTCAGTGGGAACAAAAGGAATACTATCCTGAGGCACATTACTGAAGTATCGACGCACCTCAGCAGGAGTAACAGTAATATCCTCAACCAACTTCTGCTTCATCTTCTGGACCATCTGGCGGTCCTTCATATCCTCACGCAAGTCAGCACGTATCTGCTGCAGATTCTGATGCTTATACTCCTCAAGACGCTCACGAGAACCGTCAACCATCTCAAGCCAGTATGCTATCTGCTGTTCTACTTCAGCAGCGACATCAGCATCGGTAACCTCAATACTGTCAATCTGAGCCTGATGCTTGAACAACTTCTGTACGGCAATCTGCTCTGGTATAGTGCAATCAGGGTTTCCACTCCACTTAACACCCTCCATGGCAGCCTGCATACGCATAGCCTCGACATCAGAACGGAGGATAGCCTCATCGCCAACCACCCATACTACCTCGTCTACAACAGTACCAATAGAATCCTTCTTCTGGGCAGTAGCCAGGAGTGGCAGAGCCAGAAGCGCAAGGGTCATTACTTTCCTTATAATACTCATAGATGTTTATTTACAGTTTTCAATACTTCTTTATTAACTTCAACCTGATAGCTACGGCGCAAATCTTCTACCCACTCTTTTTCGAGATAATCCTGCAGATCCTCTACAACCTGCTGACGCACATCGGTATAGTCATCAGGACGCTTTACCTTCTTACCGAATACTGCATCAATGGGGTAATTAGCATCGGACGTGGCCGATACATTCTGTTTAAACACCATCTTATCGATAGTAGCATTATCGCCAGGCTTAAATATTCCCTTCTCTACGCGGATGCGGATAACAGAGTCGGGGTTGAAAGTGGTGCGTAGAGCCTCGGTCCACTGATCAAATGGCAGACTCTTAACACATTTCTTCACAGCCTTTACATCGGCCTTGGTCTTTACATGGTAGGCAATACCCTTATAACGGGGTTCCTTCCATGCATAGTTCTTTTTGTGAGTATCAAACCAGGCTTTGAGTGCGGCCTCATCCTGCGAGGCTTTATCCCACACCTCACGACTACTTATCTCGTAAAGCAATAGTCCGTCGTGATACTCCTGGAACAGATACTTAAGTTCGTTATCGGTAGCTGCAAGTGAGTCTGACTGCTGCTGCATAACTTGCTCGGCAGTAAGCTTACCTGCTGACTCATTGACTTTGCGGCGCAGCTTCATATCTGCTATATCATTGCGGATACCACGGCGCTCCAAAGAGGCAACGATGTTCTGCTTCAGCGAGTCGAATGGTTCAAGCTGCTTACGATCTTTCATCAGCACGATGTGATAGCCGATAGGACTAAGGAAAGGCTTACTCATCTCGCCTGGAGCTAAAGAATAAGCTACATCCTCAAACTCTTTAAGAGTCTGTGATGGAGCAATCCAAGGCAACTCACCACCACGTGCAGCCGAGCCGCCATCATCAGAAACCTTCTCAGCCATTTCAGCAAAGTCGGCCCCAGCCTGAAGAGCGCTATATACAGAGTCTATACGCTGCTTTATCTTATCCTGCTGCTGGGCAGTAGCCTTAGTAGACAACTTGAGCAGGATATGTGCAGGACGAATCAGCCCACGACTACCAATCATAGCCTTAGTACGATCGTACATCTGTCGTGCCTCAGCAAGAACTTCGGCATCAGTAACCATTGTGGGCTTTACCTGCTGGTCGCGATACATGGCGTATTCCTGACGGAACGACGACAATGTATCAAGTTTAGCATCGAGAGCAGCAGCCACCTTAAGTTTGTAATTTACAAACAAGGTGACATACTCATCGACAGATAGTTTATCAATAACCCCTTCGCCGTTGTTCTTGTTATACGAATACTCAAACTCAGAACGCGACACAGGCACTCCATTGATTGTCATGATTGTAGGATCAGACGATTGTGCCAATGTTTGCTGCGATGTTATCGCAGCAAACAAGGAAAGGGCTATAGTGAGCTTTTTCATTAATCGTTAGGACGGCTATAGTTAGGAGCCTCACTGGTGATTGTGATATCATGTGGATGGCTCTCGTTAACACCAGCATTAGTAATGCGGGTGAACTTGGCGTCATGTAACTTATCGATAGTAGGAGCACCGCAGTAACCCATACCTGAACGAAGACCACCAACCATCTGATAGATAACCTCCTGAACGGTTCCCTTGTAAGGAACACGACCAGCGATACCCTCTGGTACAAGCTTCTTAACGTCCTTGGTGTCAGCCTGGAAGTAGCGGTCCTTTGAACCATGCTCCATAGCCTCGAGTGAACCCATACCACGATAAGACTTAAACTTACGTCCGTTGTATATTATGGTGTCGCCAGGACTCTCCTCGGTACCAGCAACAAGAGAGCCGATCATCACACAGCTACCACCTGCAGCAAGAGCCTTAACGATATCGCCAGAGTAACGAAGACCACCATCAGCAATCAAAGGAACACCAGTTCCCTTCAGTGCACTATATACATCGTAAACAGCGCTGAGCTGTGGAACACCAACACCAGCTACGACACGAGTGGTACAGATACTACCAGGACCGATACCTACCTTAACAGCATCGGCACCGTTCTCAACCAGCATGCGTGCAGCATCACCAGTTGCGATATTACCAACAACGATATCAATATTTGGGAACGAAGCCTTAGCCTCGCGAAGCTTCTCAATAACACTCTTAGAGTGTCCATGTGCAGTATCGATTACAATGGCATCAACACCGGCATTAACCAGAGCCTGCATACGATCGAGGGTATCGAATGTTACACCAACACCGGCTGCAACACGCAGACGACCCTTATCATCCTTACAAGCCATTGGCTTATCCTTTGCCTTTGTGATATCCTTATAGGTGATCAGACCGATAAGACGGTTATCCTTATCTACTACAGGCAACTTCTCAATCTTATTCTCCTGCAGAATCTGAGCTGCAGCAATAAGATCAGTCTGCTGATGTGTGGTTACGAGATTGTCCTTTGACATAATCTCCTCAACGGGACGATCAAGACGACGCTCGAAACGGAGGTCACGGTTGGTAACGATACCTACCAGGTGCTTGTCATCGTCAACTACGGGGATACCACCAATATGATACTCCGACATAATGTCGAGAGCCTGAGCCACTGTACTGCCCATAGGAATGGTGATAGGATCGTAGATCATACCGTTCTCGGCACGCTTTACGATAGCAACCTCACGAGCCTGATTCTCGATAGACATATTCTTATGGATAACACCGATACCACCTTCGCGAGCAATGGCAATAGCCATCTGGCTCTCGGTAACGGTATCCATAGCTGCTGTTACAAACGGAACATTAAGCTCGATGTGCTTTGAAAAACGGGTTTTCAACTCTACCGTCTTAGGCAGCACTTCTGAATAAGCGGGAATCAACAGGACGTCGTCAAATGTCAGGCCGTCCATCACAATCTTGTCTGCAATAAATGAAGCCATAAATATACTACTTTAAATTTTATTGCGTGCAAAATTAGTCATTTTTTCCGAGATAGCAAGCGTTTTCACCTATCTTTAATAGGATTTAACGTAGTGTAACTACAACCCTGCCCTGTTTGTCGGTCGAAACAACTACTGTCATGTTGCCCTGACGCCATGTTTTCTGATCGGAAGAAGTGAAACCATAGGTCTGCAAATCCTTGCATATTGCGGCAATATCATCAGTTGCAGTGATGGCAACAGAAGCTATATTCTGCTTTTTGCGCGCCATACTTACAGAAGCCTGATAATCGGCCATAGCAAAGGTGGCTGGCACCACTTTGGCTGTAGCTTTTCCCAACTTATAGTCATAGCTGCGCAGAATGGTCTGAGCAGCCTTGAGCTGACGGTTCTGCAACAGTTTTACGCCCAATCCAACCAAGTCGGTATGGTTACAAGCCAGAGCCAATCCGTTATCAATGCTACGTGGTGCATCTTCGTATTCCTTATCCTCGGCATCCATCTCACCATAAGCCATATTATAAGCCTTGGCATCATCAAGAGTAAAACCTATAGTGTAGCTACTCGTTAGTGAGCCGCGCTCATAATGCAGACTTACAGTACCAAGTCGAGTCTGGATGGTATATGCCTCACCCTGATTGTCGATAAAACCTTGTCCGTAAACACCAGTAAGTTGCTTTTTCAGTTCCTGGAATCGCTGCTGAACGGCCTTTAGCGATGGATATATCTGCTCCTCTTCTACGTCAACAGCATAAACACGGGCTGTCTGATCGGTAGTCGCCAAAGTAACAATCGACTTTGCCCCGTAAACATCACCCTCATAGACATACGACTTTGCAGTCTGTTTTCCCTCGGGCTTGCGTTCGGTGAAGTTCAGCTCCATCAGTAATTTCTCAAAGCGGTCAGCCTTGATTCCTAATGGAATATTCAGGAAGGCATTACGGTTATTCTGATTATCAGCTACTGTAGCCCAATCAGCCATAGCAACCTGAGCATCATCATCGATACCATCGGCCTTAGAGCCCGACTTCTTTTTCTTCTCTGTCTTTGCTTTCTTCTTAAACAGTTTCTTAAGGAACTGTGCATCTACAGGTTGGGCAACCAATAAGGCGCCCAACACTATCAATAAAAGTTTCTTCATAAATCAAATTAGTTTGCCATTTCTGAGATAAACTTAATACGTACCAGTCGTATCTCGTCCTCAGAGTAGTCTTCGCCAAGTTCTTCTTCTGCAACTCGTAAGTTGTCGGTTTCGCTCTCAGCAAAGTAATCATATATATCATCAATATGATCCTCGTCGATAACCTCCTCAAGGAAGTAGTCAATATCAAGCTTTGTTCCGCTATATACAATAGCCTCAACCTCGTCAAGCAGCTCCTCGAACTCGATACCCTGAGCATCAGCTATATCGTCAAGAGCTATCTGACGGTCAATACTCTGGATAATCTTCACCTTGAGCATCGACTTCTTTGCCACCGTACGAACACGCATGTCAACCTGGCGCTCTATCTCGTTCTCCTCGCAGTAAGCCTTGATTAAATCAACAAACTCCTGAGCATAAGGCTGTTTTACCTTACCCTCTCCCACTCCCTGGATATTCTTCAGCTCCTCAAGGGTGATAGGATAATCGGTAGCCATCTGGTCGATAGACACATCCTGGAAGATAACGTATGGTGGACGTGACAATTGCTTTGACCACTTCTTACGCAAGTCGCGAAGCATAGATGTAAGCACAGGATCAAGCGAGCTTACTCCTCCCTCATGGTCAGCAGAATCATCGTAATCACTGAACTCTGCATCCTTAACAATCATGAACGACTTTGGTGCCTTGAGGAACTTCTTACCAGCCGATGTAAGCTTGAGCAATCCATAGTTCTCAACTTCCTTTTTAAGGAAGCCAGCAATAAGAGCCTGACGGATAACGGGATTCCATATCTTCTCGTCATCATCGGCACCAGCGCCAAACAACTCCTGCTGCTCGTGGTGATGAGCCAGAATCTCCTCTGTCTCCTTACCTATAATAAAATCGATAACATAATCTGAGCGGAAGTTCTCCTTGATGGCCTGTATAGACTTGAGCACGATAACCAACTGTTCTTGAGCCTCAATCTTGGTCTTTGGATGCAGACAGTTATCGCAATTGCCACAATTATCCTTCTCGTAGGTCTCACCAAAGTAGTGCAACAGCATCTTTCTGCGGCATACACTTGTCTCGGCATAAGCGGCAGTCTCAACAAGCAGCTGGCGACCAATATCCTGTTCGGCCACAGGTTTACCCTCCATGAACTTATCAAGTTTCTGCAAGTCCTTATATGAGTAGAATGCCAGACAGATACCCTCACCACCGTCACGACCAGCTCTACCAGTCTCCTGATAATAGCCCTCAAGCGACTTAGGGATATCGTAGTGGATAACGAATCGTACATCGGGCTTATCGATACCCATACCGAATGCGATTGTAGCTACAATAACATCAATATTCTCCATCAGGAACTCGTCCTGGGTGTTCGAGCGGGTGTTACTGTCGAGTCCGGCATGATAAGCAGCAGCCTTGATATCGTTGGCACGCAGAATAGCCGCCAACTCCTCCACCTTCTTTCTCGACAAGCAGTATATGATACCACTCTTGCCGGGATGCTGCTTTATGAACTTGATAATATCTTTATCTACATTCTGTGTCTTGGGACGTACCTCGTAGTAGAGGTTAGGACGATTGAACGAACTCTTGAACTCAGTAGCATCTACTATACCAAGGTTTTTCTTGATATCTGTACGAACCTTATCGGTAGCCGTAGCGGTTAGTGCGATGATTGGTGCCTTGCCAATCTCATCTACTATAGGACGTATACGGCGGTACTCAGGACGGAAGTCATGACCCCATTCAGAGATACAGTGTGCCTCGTCGATGGCATAGAACGAAATCTTTACCGACTTGAGGAACTCCACGTTATCCTCTTTAGTCAAAGATTCGGGTGCCACATATAGCAGTTTGGTACGTCCTGCAAGAACGTCCGACTTTACCTGGTCTATAGCAGCCTTGTTCAGCGATGAGTTCAGGTAGTGAGCAGTACCCTCAACCTCACTGAGGCTTGAGATTACGTCAACCTGATTCTTCATCAGCGCTATCAGTGGCGAGATAACGATGGCTGTGCCTTCCATCAGCAACGATGGCAGCTGGTAGCACAACGACTTACCTCCACCGGTAGGCATCAGCACAAAGGTGTCGTTACCATCCATCAGATTCTGGATGATACGCTCCTGATCGCCTTTGAACGTGTCAAATCCAAAGTACTTCTTCAGGGCTGCTGTGAGATTCTTATTTTCGCTCATATATCTTAGTTAGTTAGGCTTCCAATTTCTGAAGATATGACTTCTCCAACTGTTTATTAACATAGTCGGCAGTCACCTTGAACTTCTTGGTTTTCTTCGAAGGCAGGTCATACATAGCATCCATCATCACGCTCTCAACGATAGAGCGCAGACCACGGGCACCAAGTTTGTATTCCACAGCCTTGTCTACCAGAGTCTCTAATGCTTCCTTGTCGAAAGTCACCTCTACACCGTCCATCTCAAAGAGTTTCTTATACTGACGGATAATAGAGTTCTTTGGCTCTGTAAGGATCTTCTCCAATGCCTCACGATCCAGAGGATTCAGATGAGTAAGCACTGGCAGACGACCAATAATCTCAGGAATAAGTCCGAACGACTTCAAATCCTGAGGAACGATATACTGCATCAGGTCGTTCTTATCTATCTTTCTTACGTTAGTCACCGAGTTATATCCCACCACATGGGTATTCAATCGCTGGGCAATCTTACGCTCGATACCATCAAACGCACCTCCGCAGATAAACAGTATATTGCGGGTATCTACATGGATATAATCCTGATCAGGATGTTTACGTCCGCCCTTAGGTGGAACGTTCACCATTGTACCCTCCAACAGTTTCAACAATCCCTGCTGAACGCCCTCACCGCTTACATCACGGGTAATCGAGGGGTTATCGCTCTTGCGGGCTATCTTGTCGATCTCATCGATAAACACAATACCACGCTGGGCAGCCTCTACATTATAGTCGGCCACCTGCAGAAGTCGTGACAGAATGCTCTCTACATCCTCTCCTACATAACCAGCCTCGGTAAATACCGTAGCGTCAACAATGGTAAAGGGCACATCAAGCAGTTTGGCAATAGTACGTGCCAGGAGGGTTTTTCCTGTTCCCGTACTACCCACCATAATAATATTGCTCTTCTCAATCTCTACGCCATCTTCGTCAACAGGCTGCTGCAAACGCTTATAATGGTTATAAACGGCCACCGAAAGGTAGCGCTTTGCATCGTCCTGGCCGATAACGTACTGATCAAGATATTCTTTAATCTCTTTTGGCTTGGGCACCTTCAACTTAGCAACCTCATCGCCTTTTTCTCCTGTCTTGGTAGTTTTTGGTGTTTCCTTTAGATTATCCTGTACAATCTGGTAAGCCTGACGTGCGCAATCATCACAGATATGTCCGTTCAGACCACTAATCAGCAGCCTTACCTCTTTTTCACTTCTACCACAGAAACTACAAACGTTCTTCATTTATTCTTCTTACTTCTTACGAGCGAGCACCTCGTCAATCATACCATAGGCTTTAGCCTCTTCTGCTGTCATCCAGTAGTTACGGTCTGAATCAGCATATACCTTATCATATGGGGTATGCGAGTGCTCTGAGATGATAGTATACAACTCCTTCTTAAACTTCAATATCTCCTTAGCCTCGATTTCGATATCCGAAGCCTGACCCTGTACACCGCCCAGAGGCTGGTGAATCATTACACGACTATGTGGCAAAGCCGAACGCTTGCCCTCTGCACCAGCCACAAGCAGCACAGCACCCATAGAAGCTGCCATACCTGTACAGATAGTAGCAACGTCGCTGGTTATGAACTGCATAGTGTCATAGATTCCGAGTCCGGCAGTAACACTTCCGCCAGGAGAGTTGATGTATATCGAGATATCCTTACCAGGATCGGTAGAATCCAGGAACAACAGCTGAGCCTGGAGTGTATTAGCGGTATAGTCGTCAATCTGTGTACCAAGGAATATAATACGGTCCATCATCAATCGTGAGAAGACATCCATCTGAGTAACGTTCAACTGACGCTCCTCAAGAATATATGGATTCATATACTGGTTCTGGGCCTTGATAACATCGTCAAGCACCATACCGTTCATACCTAAATGCTTTGTAGCATATTTCCTGAAGTCATTATTCATATTCTTTCCTTTCTTTTATATAAAGAGAAAAGGTTATCGACCTTCCTCATCTTGCGTTTGGGACACAAAGATAATAAAAAAGTCGATAACCCTTGCATTTTAGGGGTTATTTTTTCCTAAAAAAGCTTATTTTTGCTGCATAAGCTTATTAAACTCCTCCAAAGTAACCTCTTTTTGATTCAGTTTTACAACATTTTTGAGGGCTTCGGTAAGCTTAACGTCTACGGCGCGGTCAACGAAGTTGTCAACATTCTCGCGCTTCTTCATCTGCTCTGCTGCATAGTTCTCAAGAACATCCTCAGGAACATTGCTCATACCATACTGAGCGAACTGAGCACGGATAGCCTCCTTGGCAACAGCCTTCAGGTCGTCCTCCTCTACCTTAATATTATTAGCGGCAACCAGCTGCTCCTTAATCAGGTGCCAAGCCAGCTCCTTGATGCTACCCTCGAAGTTCTTCTCTACGTAGTCAGCGCCCTTGTCCTGGTTGTTCTGCAGCATAACGCGCTTGAGCAGAGCCTCTGGGAACTCCAGCTTACCAACCTTCTTCTCCATGTGAGCACGAACATCAAGCAGGAACTTGTAGTCGCTGTTCTGCTGGAGCTGTGGAGCGATTGACTCAGCAATCTTCTCACGGAATGCCTTCTCGTCCTTTACAGTACCCTCACCGAATACACGGTCGAAGAGAGTCTGGTTAACCTCTGCAGGCTGGAAGTGACGGATCTCAGTAATCTGGTAGCTGAAGTCAGCATTCAAATCCTTCACATCCTCCTTCTTCACCTTGAGCAGAGCAGCTACCTCAGCATCGTTATCTGGGTAAGCTTTCTTTGGGTTGAAGGTGATGATATCACCAGGCTTAGCACCGTCGAAGAGTTTCTTCTGGTCGTCAGCCTTGATGTATGCAGGCATAACCATACCGCCCTCGGTTACGATACCACCTTCCTTGGTGTTACCGTTCTCATCGAGCTCGCGAAGATCACCGGTGATTGTGTCATTACCACTGAACACCTCTGCCTTTACGAACTCACCAGCCTGAGATGCGTACATCTGAACCTGGTCATCGATAAGCTTATCGTCAGCCTTGATTGTGTAATAGTCAACCTTGTCTCTACCTGTAAGCTCAGCCTTGAACTCTGGAGCTACAGCAATGTCGAATACGAATGTCAAATCATCATCCTTCTCAAAGTCCTGAGGAACCTGCTTCTCCTGATTTGGGAGGGGCTCACCCAGCATCTGAATCTTGTTCTCGCGAACATACTCATACAACTTCTCGCCCAACAGTTTGTTAACCTCTTCAACCTTAACTGCTGTGCCATACTGTTTCTTTATCATTCCCATAGGAACCATACCAGGACGGAAACCTGGAACCTGTGCCTTCTTACGATAATTCTTCAGTGTTTTTTCAACTGCTTCCTGATAATCGGCCTTCTCAACGGTCATAGTAAGCAGACCATTGATTTTGTCGGCGCATTCAAACGAAATTTTCATCTTTTTACGTACTTATTTATATTATATATTTTCAAATTTGAGGTGCAAAAGTACAAATAATCGGCGATATACTAGCAAGTTTTTCAATTTTTAACTTTTCTCCGCATCCTCTTTTGCTTGGCGTTCAGCTTCAATCTGCTCAAAATTTTTCTTTCTCAACTCAAACGATTCTGTCAGGTATTTTTCACGTACAACCTTGTTAGCCGCCAGCTCTTCAGGTGTTCCTTGGAACAGAATACGTCCTTCGAAAAGCAGATAAGCACGATCGGTAATAGCCAATGTCTCGTCTACATTATGGTCGGTAATCAGAATTCCAATGTTAAGATACTTCAACTTGTATACAATCTGCTGTATATCCTCTACTGCAATAGGGTCTACACCGGCAAATGGCTCATCAAGCATAATGAACTTTGGTTCTATGGCAAGACAGCGTGCAATCTCCGTACGACGACGCTCACCTCCCGACAGTCTGTCACCAAGGTTCTTGCGCACCTTCTCCAAACGGAACTCTGCTATCAGCTCCTCCAACTTGTTCAACTGGTAATCGCGGGGCTTGCCTGTCATCTCAAGCACCGACAGGATATTATCCTCAACCGACATCTTACGGAACACACTGGCCTCCTGTGCCAGATATCCGATACCGGCACGAGCTCGCTTATAAACAGGGAATTTCGTCACGTCCTCGTCACCCAGATAGATATGTCCACCGTTAGGAACAATCAGTCCGGTTGTCATATAGAACGAAGTAGTCTTACCGGCACCGTTAGGGCCCAGCAATCCCACAATCTCACCCTGCTTCACATCGAAGCTTACATTGTTGACCACCGTACGCTTACCATAGCGCTTAACGAGGCCCTCTGTTCGTAATACAATACGCTCTTCTTCCATAATCGGCTGCAAAGGTAGTTATTTTTTGGCATGGATTATACGGAATACACGGAATTTTTTAAATTTTTATTATTAATCTGTGTTAATCCGTGTAATCCGTGCCTTATTTTTAGTAATTTTGCAGCCGAATTCAATTTGTAATTAGCATGTTATTACATAAATGGCTGACCGCCTTAGGTCGTTACATGATGCTTATGGGCCGTGTTTTCTCACGCCCCGAACGAATGAGGATGTTCCTGAAGCAGTACGTCACCGAGATGACGCAGCTTGGCATCAACTCCATCGGCATCGTACTGATTATTTCGTTTTTCATCGGAGCCGTAATCTGTATCCAGATGAAACTTAACATTCAGAGTCCTTGGATGCCCCGATGGGTTGCGGGTTATACCACCCGTGAGATTCTTCTGCTCGAGTTCTCCAGCTCAATCATGTGTCTTATCCTTGCCGGAAAGGTTGGATCGAACATCGCATCCGAACTAGGCACCATGCGAGTAACCCAACAGATTGACGCACTCGAGATTATGGGTATCAACTCTGCTTGTTATCTTATCCTGCCAAAGATCATCGGTATGCTCACAATCATGCCGTTTCTGGTAATATTTTCATCGGCCACAGGTATCATCGGAGCTTATGGCACAGCCTATCTGGGACATATCATTGCCCCCGACGACCTAACCCAGGGTCTGCAACATGCCTTTATTCCATGGTTTGTGTGGATGAGTATCATCAAGAGCCAGTTCTTCGCTTTCATTATCTCCAGTGTGCCTGCATTCTGCGGTTATACTGTCGAGGGCGGAAGTGTTAACGTAGGTAAGGCCTCAACCGATGCCGTCGTAACGTCGAGCGTGCTCATTCTTTTTTCCGATGTTTTCCTAACCCAGTTACTGTCATGATCGAAGTTAAGCACCTATATAAGAGTTTTGAGGACCGAGAAGTCCTGAAAGACATCAATACCGTATTTGAAGACGGAAAGACCAACCTCATCATCGGACAAAGCGGTTCAGGAAAGACCGTACTGATGAAAAATCTTGTCGGACTGTTTCTCCCCACTAAAGGTGAGATTCTGTACGACGGTCGTAACTTTGTAAACATGTCAAAACACGAAAAGGTAATGATGCGCCGAGAGATGGGAATGATATTCCAAAGCGCAGCCCTTTTCGACTCTATGACAGTTCTGGAGAATGTAATGTTCCCTCTCGACATGTTCTCAAGCATGAATCTGCGTGAGCGAATCCATCGAGCCAAAGAGTGTTTGGACCGCGTGAACCTTAGTGGAGCTGACGAGAAATTCCCTGGCGAGATTTCGGGCGGTATGCAGAAACGTGTTGCCATAGCCCGAGCCATCGCGCTCAACCCAAAGTACCTGTTCTGCGATGAGCCAAACTCTGGTCTCGACCCAAAGACTTCACTTGTAATCGACGATTTGTTGCATTCTATTACTCAGGAATACAACATGACCACTATCATCAACACCCACGATATGAACTCCGTCATGGGTATTGGCGAGAACATCATTTTTATTTACGAGGGCAATAAAGAATGGCAGGGTGTAAGCAGCGAGGTTATGGGCTCTACCAACACAAAACTCACTGATTTCATCTTTGCCAGTGACTTGTTAAAAAACATGCGTAAAATTGTAATGGACAACGGATTGCAATTATAGTCAAAACAGAAAATTACATTATTATTAAATAAAATTTCCTTAAAATCTTGTTTGATTCAGTTTTTTTATATACTTTTGCAGCATAATTTAAACAATATAACCAAGATTGCATATTCTTATGAAAATGAAAAAAGAGATTAAAATCAAGAACCAAGTCGGCGAACTTGTGAAAGTAAACGCCTTCATTGAGGAGATCGGTGAAGAGCTTCAGCTCGACATGGAGCTCTTGATGAACTTGAACCTAGTGATGGAAGAAATGGTATCAAACGTAATTTTTTACGCTTATCCAGAAGGAAAAACTGCCGACATCGAACTCTCTGCCGAATGCAATGGTAGAGAACTGACTTTTGTACTTAGCGATAAGGGCCGTGAATTCGACCCAACATTGAAGGATGATGCTGATACTGATATAGACCCAATGGATCGCGAGATTGGCGGCATGGGTATCTACATCGTAAAGAACATCATGAACGAAGTTACCTACCAGCGTCTGGAAGGAAAGAACCTACTCACAATGAAGAAAGATATTTAATGAAGAATACTAAAATTTAGAAACACGAAATTATGACACAGATTATCAAAGAAGGTGGTAAGACCATTATTAAGACTGGATCTAGAATCGACACTATGAATGCCAACCAGTTCGAACAGGATATTCAGCCTGCTCTGCGCGACGGTGGAGTAGACCTTGAGATGGACTGCACAGAGCTCACTTATATGGCCAGCTCAGGTCTGCGTATCATTCAGAAGACCATGCGCACTGTAACTCAGCTGAAGGGCCAGTTTAAGATAACCAACGTATCGCCCGAGATCTACAAGATTCTGGCAATGACAGGTTTCACTAAGTTCATGAAGGTAGAACAGAAAAAAGACTAACCGATGATTTGGATTGTTGTCATACTTATCATAGCACTCCTGGCCATCTGCGTAGTTCTGCAGATGAAGGTTAAACATATTCGCGAGCAGGAGGTAGAAAGCAAGCAGTTACTCGACGACTATCAGAAGCGCGTCAACGAGATGGAGAAGTTGCTCAAGGACTATCGTTCACTCGAGCAGAACTTCGACAACGTGGGTCAGGGCTACGAAGAGGCACTGATGGCTTTCGATAAGATGGAAGAGGAGAAGCAGAAGGTGCTTAAGGTAAAAGAGGCTATCGAGAAGCAGTCATCTGAGATTATGGCCGCCAAGCAGCAGCTTGAGCAGACCATGATTAAGAAGAAGGCCATGATCGAGAAGTATGCCGAAGGCATCAAGCAGCAGCTCGACTACACCCATCCTAATGCCGGCAATATTGCCCTGATGGCTAACGGCATCCTTAATGTTGCCGAGGTAGAGATGGAACAGCCCATCGAGTGCGACGATAACGTTATGGCACAAGACATCGCTGCATTGGCAATCCAGGAGTCTGGTATCGACAAGTTCCAGAAAGCCGACTTCAAGTGTCAGATGGTAGAAGAGGCTCAGGCCACTATGGTGTTCACCAATACCAAGCAGGCCGTTCGTGCACTCGTTGCTTTGCTCGACAACGCTATGAAGTTCACTGCTCAGGGCGATATTCTTCTGCTCATCAACATCGACGGCTCAAACCTTGAGTTCTGCGTTGAAGACACCGGTACTGGCGTTCTGTCTGACTATGCCGAAAAGATCTTCGAGCCTTATGTTAAGCTCAACGATTTCTTCGAGGGCAATGGACTTGGTCTTACCATAGCACGCAGCATCGCCCGCCGTCTTGGTGGCGACATACGTCTCGATACCGAGTATCGCGGCGGTTCACGCTTCGTGTTCTCACTGCCAATTTAATATAACTAAGCCCCTCCCCTATATCGGAGGGGCTTATTGTATATATATAACAAGGCATTAGTGTCCCGTTAAAATTGGGACGAGTTAAATATTAATCAAATAGCCCCGGAATGAGGGGACCAAATTGTTCTTTGACATCGTTGAATTTAGTCTTTTCAAACAACTCA
>Ga0256405_10003880_pt1 | contig 29680 bp, 28 predicted proteins | sample RumenRJG_02DNA_FD_189096 | JGI IMG/M metagenome (GOLD analysis project Ga0256405, IMG submission 189096) | Bovine rumen microbial communities from Lethbridge, Alberta, Canada - RJG_02 | ecosystem: Host-associated > Mammals > Digestive system > Stomach > Rumen | place: Canada: Alberta... | reverse complement strand
TCACTCTCCCGACCCTGTTTTAGTTCCTATCTCAAATTATTGCTTACATTTTTTAGGAATCCTAATGCAAAAATTAAAGCCATGTTTCAACCTCCGCCGAAACATGGCTTTTTCTACAGACTGAGACTTCCTTTCGGGGAAGTCTTTTCTATTCTGTAAAAATTTAGGTTGAAATTTGTCTGTCGCGGGTGTATACTATAGAATAGATTATTATGGGATAGTTTGTGTGACGGTTTATCCGATCCGCGCTGATACTTAGTATGAATATCCCTTACCCAGACTAGGAGGCTTATTTATGGGTGATAATTTTACCTTGTCGATTACCATCCTGCTGACAGGCTTTGCCGTTGTCTTTGCGGTGCTGTTGATTTTGATCGGCATCATCAAGGGCTACAGTACCATCATCTACAAGATCCAGAACCGCAGCAGAGAGAAAAAAGCGAACCGTAACGCGGATCTGCCGAAGGTGGAGCGTGAAGAAACGCCTGCCCCCGCCGTCATGATCGAAGCGTCCGACGCCGCCGATGACGACGAGCTGATCGCTGTGATCTCCGCGGCGGTCTACGCGATGTACTCCTCGTCCGACGTTCGTATCAAGAGCATCCGCAAAGCTCCGACGCGCGGCAGCGCGTGGCGCAGCGCGGGACTTTCGGACAACGTCAGACCGTTTTAAGGGGAGGTTCATATGGAAATTTTAAACGGATTTTTAGACGCCATCAAGGGCTTGTGGACGGATTCCGGCTTCACACAGCTCGGCTGGCAGAATTATGTGATGATAGCGGTTGCGTGCGTACTGATGTACCTCGCGATCAAAAAGCAGTATGAGCCGCTGCTGCTCCTGCCGATCGCTTTCGGCATGCTGCTTGTCAACCTTTATCCCGCAATCATGGGCGCGCCCTCAACCGAGCTGATCGAGTGTTCGGCGTATGAGGCGGCGCACCAGGGGCAGGTCATCAGTTACGCAACGACAACCCTTGACGGCGTTCAGTATTACAACGTGCCGACCTACGGCGGACTGCTCTACTACCTCTATCAGGGCGTCAAGCTCGGTATCTATCCTCCGCTGATCTTCCTCGGTATCGGCTGTATGACCGACTTCGGCCCGCTGATCGCGTCTCCCAAGAGCTTTATCCTCGGCGCGGCGGCGCAGATCGGCATCTTCATCACCTTCATCGGTGCGATCGTCCTCGGCTTCACTCCCGCTCAGGCAGGCGCGATCGGCATCATCGGCGGCGCAGACGGTCCTACCGCTATCTACGTCACCTCCAAGCTCGCGCCCGAACTGCTCGGGCCGATCGCGGTCGCGGCGTACTCGTATATGGCGCTTGTCCCGATCATCCAGCCGCCTATCATGAAACTGCTCACCACCAAGAAGGAGCGCTCTGTTGTGATGGGTCAGCTTCGTCCCGTTTCAAAGCTCGAGAAGATCATCTTCCCGATCATCGTTGTTATCATCGTTGCGATCGCGCTGCCCTCGGCGGCTCCGCTGGTCGGTATGCTCATGCTCGGTAACCTCTTCAAGGAGAGCGGCGTTGTCGAGCGTATCAGCAAGACCGCCCAGAACGAGTTGATGAACATCATCACCATCTTCCTCGGCACCACCGTCGGCGCTACCGCGACCGGTACCGTGTTCCTGACTCCCAAGACCCTCGGTATCATCGCCCTCGGTCTGATCGCGTTCTGCATGGGCACCGCCTGCGGCGTATTGTTCGGTAAGCTGATGTACAAATTCTCCGGCGGCAAGATCAATCCTCTGATCGGTTCAGCCGGCGTATCCGCCGTACCGATGGCGGCGCGTGTTTCCAACAAGGTCGGTCAGGAAGAGAACCCCGGCAACTTCCTGCTGATGCACGCGATGGGCCCGAACGTCGCCGGCGTTATCGGTTCAGCCGTAGCGGCAGGCGTTCTGCTCAGCGTACTGGGATAATCAAAAACATTTGCGACAGCCTTCCGTCACGGAGGGCTGTTTTTTACGGTTTTTGTCGGATCAGAAAAATATCTTTCGAATAATTCGAATATAGAATAATATTACGCCTTGTTGATATATAATATAAAATGATTAACTAGGGGAGTGCCCCCTGATGCGCCGCGATCACCCGAAGTCAGACCGATTCCCGGCGGCGTGATTCTATCCGACAGGAGGATTTTATGAAGAAGCAAATTACGATCGGCGATCTGTTTCAGATTTTTCTGCAGCATATCAAGCTGATTATTATTGTAACGCTGCTGGGCGCGCTGCTGGCGTTCCTGTACGTTACGTACTTTGTGACTCCGATGTATTCAACAAGCGCGCTGATTATGGTACAGAACGGCAGTACGCAGGACAGCAATATCTCTGCGTCGACGTCGTCGAATCTTACCGGTGAAAAGGTCAACATGAGCGATATCTCGTCCTCGCAGACACTGGCTAACACCTGCTCGACCCTGTTTCGAGTCGATCCCGATATGAAGAGCATCATCAGCGGCGCGTCTATTTCCATCAGCGTCGTCGAGGATTCGTATTTCCTGCGAATCAGCTCTACCTCTTCCAACCCTCACACCGCCGCCAATATCGCGAACCTGGTTGCGAACACCGCGCCGCAGGTATTCAAGAAGTATTTCGGCGACGCGGGCAGAGTGGATACGGTCGAGGAAGCCGGCGTACCGTCCAGACCGTCCTCGCCCGACGTCAAGCGATATGTGCTGATCGGCTTGCTGGCAGGTCTGCTTCTGTCGCTGGTGATTTCGTTCCTGCTTGAGATTATTGACACAACCATCAAACCCGGCGACGATCTGTACAAGACCTATGATGTACCCGTATTTGCGGAAATCGTTGACTTTGACGCGGAAGGCGGTGCGAAGAAGAAATGAAGCTGATTAGAAACAAAAAGCTCGACGCTGCGGCCAACGAGCCTGAGAAGGCAAAGAACGTCTTATCGTCCGACTCTAAATTCGCTATCGTAGAAGGCTACAAGATCGCCCGTACCAATCTGGTCTTTTCCTTGACTGCGCAGGAGAACAACTGCGTCGCGATCACGTCCTGGTCGAAGGGCGAGGGCAAGAGCACCGCGACCGTCAACCTTGCGATCTCCTTTGCGAAGATGGGCAAGCATGTTCTGCTGATTGATACCGATCTGCGCCGCCCGAATCTGCACAATCTTCTGAAGCTGAAGAACGAGAGCGGTTTGTCCGACGTCATCGGTCAGTTCGGCGATTTCCAGTCGGCGGTTCATACCGGCGTCATCCCGGATCTCGATGTACTGACCTCCGGCGCGATCCCACCCAACCCCTCTGAGCTTCTCGCTTCGCCGACGTTTACGGAGCTGATCGAAAAGGCGAAGGAGGTTTATGATTACGTCATCATGGATACGCCTCCTCTCGGCGTTGTCGCCGATACGCTGCTGCTCAAGGACTATGTCGGCGGCTATGTCCTGGTTGTGCGCGAGCGCGTCACCACCCACGGCGATATCGAAAACGCTTTGCAAAATATCCGTCTGGCAGACTCCAAGGTTCTCGGTTTTTTGAAGGTCGGTTGTCAGATGCGTTCACGCGGCTACAACCGTCGCCACGGCACCAGCAACGGTTACACCTACTATTATAAATAAAGCTGTTTCAGCGTTTGTCTCTCCTGCGTTTTGCGGGAGAGACTTTTTTTCTTGGACGGCTTAGGTGAAATATTGACCATAGAAAGACCCGATTTCGCGCACTGTAGTATTCATCTTTACGAATTTTGCAGGATTTTGATAAAAGTGTTGCAAAACCTAACGGTTTGGTATATTATATAGAAGCAAATGAAGATGATTTTTGCAAGATTATACCGATATCCTGTGAAAACAACGGTATTCAGATAAGGAATGATACAAATGCAGTACAAAGACTATTCGAGAGAGCAGCGCGACGCGGAGCTTTCTCAGTTATGGGATGAATTTAACGCGATCAAAGCGCAGGGCTTACAGCTGAACATGGCGCGCGGTGTTCCCAGCACCGACCAGCTTGAGCTGTCCTTAGGCGTTCTGGACATTCTCCACTCAGCCGCCGACTGCAGCGCTTCCGACGGTACCGACTGCCGTAACTACGGCGTTCTTGACGGTATCCCCGAGTGTAAGCGCATGATGGCGTCGATGCTGGGCTGTGATCCCGAGATGATTATGATCGGCGGCAACTCCTCTCTGAACATGATGTTCGATACGATTGCCTGCTTCATGAACTGTCCCGTCACACCCGGTACACCCGCTTGGGCTTTGGTTGCCGACCGCAAGTTTCTCTGTCCCGTTCCCGGCTATGACCGCCACTTCGGCATCACCGAGTATTTCGGCTTTGAGATGATCCCCGTGCCGATGGACGAGAACGGACCCGATATGGATAAGGTCGAGGAACTTGTGAAGGATCCCTCTGTCAAGGGTATGTGGTGCGTACCGAAGTATTCCAACCCCACCGGTGTTTCCTATTCCGACGAGGTCGTCCGCCGTATCGCGGCCTTGGAGCCCGCGGCGCCCGATTTCCGCGTCATGTGGGACGACGCTTACTGCATCCATGATCTGACCGACGATCACGACGAGATTCTCAACATCTTTGAAGAGTGCGAAAAGGCGGGTCATCCCGATCTCGCGATCGCTTTCTGCTCTACCTCCAAGATCACCTTCCCCGGTTCCGGTATCGCGGCGATGGCGTCCTCCGACAACAACATGAAGGTCATTAAAAATAAATATAAGTACCAGACCATCGGTTACGACAAGCTGAACATGCTGCGTCACGTCCGTTTCTTCGGCAATTTTGACGGTATGAAGGCACACATGAAACGCCACGCCGAGGTTCTCAGACCCCGTTTTGAGATCGTTCTCAAGAAGCTCTCTGAGCAGCTCGAGCCCTATGGTATCGTATGGTACAACCGTCCCCGCGGCGGCTACTTTGTCTGTGTCAACGTGATGAACGGCACCGCCAAGCGCGTTGTCGCTCTGTGCAAGGAGGCGGGCGTAATTCTCACCGGCGCCGGCGCAACCTACCCCTACGGCAACGATCCGTATGACAGCAACATCCGTATCGCTCCGTCCTTCCCCGGTCTCGAGGAACTGTCCGGCGCGATGGATATCTTCTGCCTTTGCGCGCGTATCGCGGCGCTGGAAAAGCTCAACGCTTGATTACTAACCCGATTCACCGAGAGCAGTTCTTCGGAGCTGCTCTTTCTTATTTTTCGAAGTATAAAGCGAATTTTCTAAATTAGAATTAAAATCAGATATATTTCTACATCAGAATTATAAATTGAACATATTTCTTTATCAGAATAATGAATATTTTGAAATCTTAAATCCTTTATTGACTTTTCACAGAGAAGTCTGTATAATTGATATGTTATTGTGGATTTTTATATTGGTGCTCTAGCGTCTTGCGTATAGAAGAACCGATGTAGAAACCCGTAGAAGAACAGAAAATAAAATGGAGGTCCAAGGCATGAAAAGAATTTCTAAGCCTGTATTCTTCATTGTCGCTATCCTGATTATAGCGTTTGCGTTCACCGCCTTTGCGGGAATCAAATACTATGAGGGCGATATCCAGAAAACCGTACTCAAGGGTATCGGCGACATCAGATGGGGAATTGACATCCGCGGCGGTGTAGAGGCTACCTTTAAGCCCGCAGGAGAGATCGACGCCACGGATGAGCAGTTAGACTCTGCGAAATCAATCATTGAGACACGAATGGTCTCGAACGGTATCACCGACTACGAGATCTACTCCGACTACGGCAGCGACCGCATCATCGTTCGCTTCCCGTGGAAAGAGGACGACACCAACTTCGACCCGGTTTCTGCGGTTGACGAGCTCGCCGCTACAGCGAACCTGACCTTCCGCAATCCCAGCGGCGAGGTTGTGATGGACGGTTCCGCGGTCGCGAGCGCCAGCGTCGGTGTCGATACATCCAACCAAAGCACCGGTAATCCCGGCCAGTATCTGGTCCTTCTTGAACTCAACTCCGAGGGCGCCCAGACCTTTGCCGATATCACATCCCAGTATCTCAACCAGCAGATCTCGATCTACATGGACGAGACCATGCTTTCGAACCCGACCGTTCAGAGCGTTATCTCCGACGGACACGCTCAGATCTCCGGCAACTTTGACGCGGAATCAGCGACAAAGCTCGCCAACCAGATCAACGGCGGTGCGCTGCCCTTCTCTCTGGAGGCGGCTTCCTACAGCGGTATCAGCCCGACACTGGGTCAGAACTCCCTGACCGCGATGGGCTACGCCGCAATCATCGCGTTCATCCTGATCGCGCTGTTCATGATTATTCGTTACCGTGTTCCCGGCTTTGTCGCTGTCATCGCGCTGGTCGGTCAGATGGCTCTGGCTGTCGCCGCGGTTACCCGTTACTTCAACGCGTTCAACTCCTTCACCATGACCCTGCCCGGTATCGCCGGTTTGATTCTGTCGGTCGGTATGGGTGTTGACGCGAACATCATCACCGCCGAGCGTATCAAGGAAGAGTTCCGCTCCGGCAAGACCCTTGATTCCGCGATCGAAAAGGGTACCAAAAACTCCCTGACCGCGATCATCGACGGTAACATGACCATCGTTATCGTATCCATCATCCTGCTCTTGGTATTCGGCCCGTCTAACATCCTGTCCTGGATCTTCGGCGAGTCCACCACCGGTACGATCTACGCCTTCGGTTATACCCTGTTGATGGGTGTTATCTCCAACTTCATCATGGGCGTATGGCTCTCCCGCGTCATGCTCAAGAGCATCTCCGGCGTGAATTTCCTGCGTAAAAAATGGCTGTTTGGAGGTGAGGGAAAATGAAAAAAGACTTAAACTTCATCGGTAAGAGCAAGATCTTCTTCGGTATCTCCCTCGCGATCATTGCCATCGGCCTTATCTGCAACATCATCTTCGGCGCGACCCTCGACATCCAGTTCAAGGGCGGTACGATCGTCACCTACGGCTTTGTCGGCGAGATCGATCAAGAAGCGCTCAAGGACACCATCCAGTCCGCTACCCCCGAAAATCAGGTATCCTTCACCATCACCCAGGATATCATGAACAACACCGAGGATCAGCAGGCTTACTCCGTATCCATCCAGTTCTCCGGTAACGAGAGCGTCAGCTCCGAGACGGTCGGTACGATCACCGACGCTTTGGAGGAGAAGTTCCCCGAGAACAACTTCCAGTATAAAGAGAACTCGTCCGTCGAGGCGGCTATGGGTCTCAAGTTCCTGTTAAAGTGTCTGACCGCTGTCGCGATCGCTTCTGTCCTGATGGTTATCTACGTTACCATCCGATTCAAGCGCATCGGCGGTTTGTCGGCAGGCGTCATGGCGCTGGTTGCACTGTTCCACGATGTGGCGATGATCTACTTCATGTACGTCATCTTCCGCATGCCGATTGACTCTAACTTCATCGCGGTTGTCCTTATGATTATCGGTTACTCTCTGAACGACACCATCGTTATCTACGACCGTGTCCGTGAGGAGCGCCGTATCGCAGGCCCCAAGGCGGATATCGCCGATGTGTTCAACCACAGCGCTTCTGCTGTTATGAGCCGTACCATCGCGACCTCTATCACTACGCTGGTTGCGATCGGCACCGTCTATGTCGTTGCGTTGATCTTCAACCTGTCCTCGGTACAGGCTTTTGCCCTGCCGATGATGATCGGTATCGTATCCGGCTGCTACTCCTCGCTTTGCATCGCGGGTCCCCTGTGGGTCGCGTGGAACAAGCGCGGCAGCAAGAAGGCTGCGGAATAATCCGAAAAACAATCAAGCACCGTTCGAAAGAGCGGTGCTTTTCTTATGTCAAAAAATGTTTTCCCATTTCAGAACCTTTCGGTCGCGTATTGCAAGGATTTCCCGCTTGGCACAGGCGGAGGTCGCGAGAAAATCGCCCGTCGCCCCTGTTTGTGCGTACCGCCTGAGCATCGCGAGATCACACGAGATGTGTTCCATCTCGCTGTGATACATGAAGATGTTGAAGATGCCGCTCTGCTTTCGAAAGCGGTTGTCGAGCCGTTCTGCTGCCGATTCCGCTTCATAGACCAGATTATGCGCGATCTTCTCATCCGCGTCATCCAGCATCTTCACATACGCGTCGGCGTTGGATGTGACATAGATATATTCGATCCCTCCCAGTACCAGGCTGAGCGCGATCATAGCAAGCGCGATCCATCCGCGTTTCATGCTTCATCCTCCTCTTCAAGCTCTTCCAAAGCCTCTTTCAGATCCGCGCTTTGGATTCCGTTATGACCGATATGATCCGCCGTCAGGACGCTCAGCGTGCCGTTCGGCTCGATAATTCCGTACTGTACCGCGCTTTCGTCGCTGATTTCCTGTTCCCGCAAAAGCGAGTACACGTCCTCGCGGCTGATCCTGAGAAGCCTCAGCTGTGAGTCAATCATTTTTCCGTCTTTGATGATGACAATCGGATGACCGCAGATCAGCGACCGCGCTTTGCGGCTTTTCATCATGAGCAGCGACACTAAGAGCTCGATCGCCGCGATCATCATGATGGGCACAAGCGAGTTTAACAGCGGTCTTTCAGCGTTTTCAAGGGGGAGAGAGGCGACCTCCGAGATAATCAGCGTGATTACCAGCTCCGAGGTCTGCATATCGCTGACCTGCCGTTTTCCCATGATTCTCACCGCGGCAGTCACAATGATGTAAATCAGTACCGTTCTAACCAAAATCGTCAGCATAAAATCACCGAAAATATCTTGTGATTTTTCACCAAAATTATGTATGCGATTTTTGCATAAAAAAATGCATATTTCTCTAAAAGGATTATAATTATGCTGTGGTGGAGTATAATTATACCGTATATGTGAAATTATTATCACACGGCAAAATGACCGAGAAAGAAGGCTTATCATGAACAGCAGTCCGTATTCCGTTACCCTGAAAAGACTGATCGACGAGATCGGTCTCACGAGCTACTATATGCCTGTTGATCCCGAGGAGGTTTTGGTCACCGTGTCGGACATCGACCGACCGGGGCTGGAGCTTGTGGGACATCTGCAGTATTACGACAGACGTTATCTGATCGCCTTCGGTCTGACAGAGATGTCGTTTCTTGAGTCTGAGTCCAATCAGAAGCAGATCGACCAGCTGGAGCCGATCGTCAGCCAGATACCTCCCGCGATGATTGTCGCGCGCGATATCGAGCCCCTGCCTTCGATGATGGAGCTTGCGCGCAAGTACAAGGTGCCGATCCTGACGACCTCTGACACCACCTCCGACGTCCACGCGGCGATCGTGTCCTATTTGAACGTCGAGCTTGCCCAGCGCATCACGCGCCACGGCGTTTTGGTTGAGGTGTACGGCGAAGGTATCCTGCTGATCGGTGACAGCGGCGTCGGCAAGTCTGAGACCGCCATCGAGCTGATTAAGCGCGGTCACCGTCTGATCGCGGACGACGCGGTTGAGATCAAACGCGTGTCCAAACGCTCGCTGATCGGTTCTTCTCCCGAGAACATCCGCCACTTCATCGAGCTGCGCGGTATCGGCATCATCAACGCGCGCCGTATCTTCGGTATCGGCGCTGTCAAGGTGAGCGAAAAGATCGACCTTGTCATCAACCTCGAGCTGTGGAACTCGAAGAAGGTCTATGACCGCATGGGCATGGACGACGAGTATATGGAGATTCTCGGTATTGAGATTCCTGTCGTGACCATCCCCGTCAAGCCCGGTCGAAACCTCGCCGTCATCATCGAGGTCGCCGCGATGAACCATCGTCAGAAGAAGATGGGTTACAACGGCGCCCAGGAGCTTCTCTCCAACCTCGGCATGGATATCAGCCCCGAGGACATCGGCAAGAAGAAGATAGACACAAACTGGTGAACGGTGAATGGTGAATAGTGTCGGGAAACGCTGACGTGTTTTGGATTGATTTAGACGATTGTTTATAACTGATAAATGGGTGCGGGTGAAACCCGCCTATCATTCCTAACTCCTAATTCCTAATTTGAAAGAGTGGAGTAATTCATATGAATTTTACAGATACATTAAGCAACAGCAATATAGCATACACCCTCAACGAGCCTATGTCCTCCCACACGACCTTCAAGATCGGCGGCGCGGCGGATATCATGATGACCGTACAGAACATCGACGAGCTCAAGACGGCTCTATCTGCCTGCAAAGACAGCCATATACCCTTTATGATCCTCGGCAACGGCTCCAACCTTCTTGTATCCGACGAAGGGATCGAGGGCGCGGTCATCCTGCTTGACGGCGATTTCAAGAAGATCACCGTTGACGGCGAGATCGTCACCGCGGGAGCGGGTGCAAAGCTCTCGAAGCTGTGTACCGTCGCGCTGGATGAGGAACTCAGCGGGCTGGAGTTTGCCTATGGTATTCCCGGCTCGGTCGGCGGCGCGATGTACATGAACGCCGGCGCCTACGGCGGCGAGATGAAGGACGTCGCTTTGAGCGTTACCGCTCTCACCGCAGACGGCGAAGTAAAGGAATATTCCGCAGAAGAATTAAATCTCGGCTATCGCACCAGCGTTTTCAAAACAAATCACGAAATAATTCTTTATTCGAAATATCGATTACATAAAGGCGACCGCACCGCCATCAAAGCGCAGATGGACGACGTGATGAACCGCCGCAAGACCAAGCAGCCCCTCGAGTACCCTTCCGCGGGTTCGGTGTTCAAACGTCCCGAGGGCGCGTTCGCGGGAACGCTGATCGAACAGTGCGGGCTCAAGGGCAAGACTGTCGGCGGCGCGCAGGTCAGCGAAAAGCACGCGGGATTCATCGTTAACATCGGCGGCGCGACCTGCGACGACGTCATGAACCTCGTCAAGCTTGTGCAGGACACTGTCAAGACCGAAACAGGCTATTTCCTCGAGCAGGAAATCATCCGAACAGGACGATAAGCCTCTCGTTTTCCGAAAACCCGATCAACTTTTAACAGGAAGGAGCATCGCCTATGGAATTTGTCATTTTGACCGGTTTATCCGGCGCGGGCAAGACGAACGCCCTGCACGCGATGGAGGACAGCGGCTACTACTGCGTCGACAATCTGCCTCCGACCCTTCTGGGTACCTTCTATGATCTTTGCGAAACCGCGACCGACAACCGTATGAAGAAGGTCGCCGTGGTGGCGGACGCGCGCTCCGGCGAGATGTTCGCCGATATCCCCGACGTTCTCGCCGAGCTGCGCATGGACGGCAAACGTTTCAAGATTCTGTTCCTCGACGCGCGACCCGACGTTCTGTTGGTGCGCTTCAAGGGCACGCGCCGCAAGCATCCTCTCATCAGCGAGATTACTTCCGGCTCGATCGAAGAAGCGGTAGAGCTCGAGGGCGAGTTGATGAAGGGCGTTAAGGCGATGGCGGACTATGTTGTCGACACCACCATGATGAACCCGAACGAGCTCAAAGAGCGCGTCACGACCCTCTTTACCGCAGAGGCCGGCGACACCCTGCTGGTCACCTGCATGTCCTTTGGCTACAAGTACGGTATCCCGCCCGAAGCGGATCTTGTGTTCGATGTGCGCTGTCTGCCTAACCCTTTCTATGTCAAAGAGCTCAAGTCTTTGACGGGTCTCGATGAATCGGTGCGCGATTACATCCTCTCTTACGAGGTGACCGGACAGTTCATGGAAAATCTCTACGCCTTTATGGATTTCACCCTGCCCCTGTACCGGCAGGAGGGCAAGAGCGAGCTGGTGATCGGCGTCGGCTGTACCGGCGGCAAGCACCGTTCGGTTACCGTCGCAAGACTGCTCAATACCCATTTTCTCGAAAACGGGCAAAAGTCCTCCATCCACCACAGAGACATCTGGAAAGCGTGAAGATAATTAGGAATTAGGAGTTAGGAATGAGGAATTTTTTCTGTTGATGAAACGGTGGGATGAGAATAATCCCTCATTCCTCATGAATAAAATGTCATTTTCAACCGAAACCAAGCGTGAGATATGCCTGAAGCTCTCGACGCGCAAGCCGCTCCAGTACTGCGAGCTGTACGCGATGCTTCTGCTGAGCAGGGAGTTCACTCCCGAGCGGATCGTGTTCAAAACCGAGAACGAGCATACCTTTTCACATTTCATATTTTTAATCAATCAGCTGTTTAAGGCGAAGTGCGAGGTGATCGCGCCTCAAAAAGGCGAGAGCGGACGCAACCGCTCCTATACCGTCACCGTGACGTCCGAAGCAAAATGCCGCAAAATTTTTGAGCATTACGGTCACGATGAGCGCGACGTCAACCTTCGCGTCAACCGCGCCAACATCGACGATGAAGAACAGCACCGCGCGTTTATCCGCGGCGCATTTCTCGCCTGCGGTTCAGTGACCGATCCCGAAAAGGCGTATCATCTGGAGTTTGCGGTCAGCCACCGCAACCTTTGCATGGACGTCTGCCGCCTGATCCGCGAGATCCAGGACAGCAGCATCGTCATCAAGATGCTCTCCCGCGGCGGCGCCTATATCGCCTATATCAAGGACAGCGAGCAGATCACCGACCTGCTGACCTATATGGGCGCGGTTGTCGCGGCGATGAACGTCATGGGCACCAAGGCGTTAAAGCAGGTGCGCAACACCGCCAACCGCCGTGCCAATTCCGAGATCGCGAACCTCCAGAAAACCGCCTCCGCTTCGGCAAACCAGATCAAAGCGATCAAAAAGCTGAAAAAGGACGGCAGATATAACCTGCTTCCCGAAGAATTGAAGGTGGTTGCCGATCTTCGTTACGACTACCCCGAGCTGACGCTCCGCGAGCTCGGCGCCAAGCTCGACCCGCCCATTTCACGCAGCGGCGTGAACCACAGATTGGAAAAAATCATCCGCATGGCGGAAGAATAGACAGAGGAAAACTATGGCAGAATTAAGCAACAAAATGGATTTTGAACAAGCCTACGCCGAGCTTCGCGAGGTTGTAGCAAAGCTCGAAAACCCTGAGAATAAAATCGAAGACAGCATCGCGCTTTACGAGCAGGCGTGCCGGCTGGTGCTCCACTGCCGCCGCAAGCTCGCCGAAGCGAGGATGCAGATTACCGATATCAACGAACGTATCGCCAAGCTGAAAGAAACCGGCGGCGACCTTTTTGAGGACTGATTATGAAAGATTATATCCGTGAGATAGAAACCGCCCTCGAGCGTTATCTTCCCGAGGGAGAGTATGAAGAACAAAAGCTGATTGACGCGGTGCGCTATTCGCTGCATCTCAAAGGCAAGCGCGTCCGTCCCTCGCTGACCATCGCTTTTGCCGAGCTGTGCGGCGGAACGGTCGAGATGGCGATGCCCTTTGCCTGCGCTGTTGAGATGGTACATACCTACTCGCTGATTCACGACGATCTCCCGTGCATGGACAACGACGATTTTCGCCGCGGCAAGCCCTCGAACCACAAGGTGTACGGCGAAGATATCGCGCTTCTTGCGGGCGACGCCCTACAGAGCATCGCGTACGAGACCATGCTCTCCGACGAAGCGATCGCGACAGTCGGCGGCGAGCGGGCGGCAAAGGCAGCGCGGATCCTTGCGAACCGTTCGGGTCTGCTCGGCATGGTCGGCGGTCAGGTCATCGACCTGAGTCTTGAACACCGTACCGTCGGCGCCGAGATCGTTCAGCTGATGGAAGAGAAAAAGACCGCCTGCCTGATCGAAGCCGCCTGCATGATGGGCTGTGTCGTCGCGGGAGCGGCGGAAGAACAGATCAAGGCGGCTGAGCGCTACGCCCACGCGATCGGTCTGGCGTTCCAGATCGTCGATGATATCCTCGACGTGACCTCTACCGCCGAGGAGCTCGGAAAACCGATCGGCAGCGACGCCGAAAACGAGAAGAACACCTTCATGTCCCTGCTCGGCATCGACCGCTGCCGCGAGATGGTGGCTGAGCTGACCGAAGAAGCAATCCGCGCGCTTGACGCCTTTGACGGCGACACCGCCGATCTTAAGGACTTTGCGATTCAGCTCGCGAACAGAAAGAAATAAGATTACCACAGGGAAATGTTTCCCGATTGATAAACAGGTTTATTATGGCTTACGAGATTTTATCGACAATTGAATCTCCCGACGACGTCAAGGCATTATCCGCCTCACAGCTCGATCAGCTGTGTGCGGAAATTCGCGAGAAGCTGATTGACGTGGTATCCGTGAACGGCGGTCACTTGTCCTCCAACCTCGGCGTTGTCGAGCTGACCGTGGCTTTGCACCGCACCTTCGACTGTCCGCGCGACAGCATTGTTTTTGACGTCGGCCACCAGAGCTACACCCACAAGATGCTCACCGGTCGCTACAACGCGATCGACACCATCCGCCGCGAGGGCGGCTTGTCGGGATTTCCGAAGCGGAGCGAAAGCGACTGCGACGCGTTCAACGCCGGTCACGCCTCCACCTCGATCTCCGCGGCGCTGGGCATCGCGAAGGCAAAGCTGCTGACAGGCGACAGCTCCTACACCGTCGCGGTGATCGGCGACGGTTCTCTGACGGGCGGTCTCGCCTATGAGGGCATGAACAACGCCGGTCAGCACAAAAAGAACTTTATCGTTATCCTGAACGACAACCGGATGTCGATCAGCAAGAACGTCGGCGCGATGGCGCGCTATTTGACCTCTATCCGCATGCAGCCGTGGTATCTGCGGCTGAAACGCCGCACGGAAAAGGTTTTGTCCAGAGTACCTTTGGTCGGCGAACCGACCACCTATGTGCTCAAGCACTCCAAGGCGAAGGTCAAGCACGTTCTCTACCGCCACACAATTTTTGACAAACTCGGCTTGTCTTATTACGGGCCTGTCGACGGTCATAACATGGAAGAGCTCATCAACGCTCTGAACACCGTCAAACAGTCCAAAGACCCTGTCCTGCTGCATGTTGTGACAAAGAAGGGCAAGGGCTACAAGTACGCCGAGCATGATTCCGCGTCCTACCACGGCATCGGTTCCTTCAACGTCGATACCGGCGAGCCGATCAGCTCCAACGAGAGTTTTTCTTCCGTATTCGGCCGCAAGCTCTGCGAGCTCGCCGACGCCGATCAGCGCGTCTGCGCGGTGACTGCCGCCATGCGCACCGGTACGGGATTGACGGATTTTTCCAAGCTGTATAAAGACCGCTTCTTTGACGTCGGTATTGCCGAAGAACACGCGGTCACCTTTGCGTCGGGACTGGCGCTCAGCGGCATGCTGCCGGTGTTCGCGGTCTACTCGACGTTTTTGCAGCGCAGTTACGACCAGCTCATCCACGACGCCTCTATGCAGAACGCGCATCTGGTGCTGGCGATCGACCGCGCGGGTGTTGTCGGCGAGGACGGCGAGACCCACCAGGGACTGTTCGACGTCTCTATGCTCAACGCCATCCCCAACGTTACCATGTTCTCGCCGTGCTATTTTGACGGACTGGAGAACTCCCTGTCAGCCGCTTTGTTCGACTGCGAGGGACTCGCAGCGGTGCGGTATCCGCGCGGCGGCGAGGGCAAACGTCCCGAAAATTATACCGAAAACCTCAATTATGATATCTGCGGCGACAAAGAAGCCGACACCCTCTTGGTCACCTACGGCAGACTGTTCAGCGAAGCATATCAGGCATACGAAAATCTGACGGCGCAGGGCAGGCGCGTCTGTGTTCTCAAGCTGTGCCGTATCAAGCCTCTCGATCCCGAGGCGGTACGGTTCGCAAGCGGTTTCAAGACCGTTCACTTCTTTGAAGAAGGCATGCGCAGCGGTTCTGTCGCGGACGTCATGCGCGCGATGCTCGACGATTTGAACTACGGCGGCAGCTTTTGCGTGACCGCTGTCGAGGATATTTATGTCCAGCACGCCTCGGTGAAAAACACGCTCAAAGCCCTCGGGCTTGACGCCGGATCAATGACGGAGGCGCTGTTATGAAGAAACGGTTAGATGTACTTCTGGTGGAAAAGGGCTTTTTCGAAAGCCGCGAAAAGGCAAAGGCGGTCATCATGTCCGGCTGTGTTTATGTGAACAACCAGAAATCCGATAAAGCCGGCGCGAGCTTTGACGAGAACGCGGCGGTAGAAGTACGCGACAACCGCATGCGCTATGTATCGCGCGGCGGCTACAAGCTCGAGAAAGCGATGCAGACCTTTCCGATTTCGCTTGACGGCAAGGTCACCATGGATATCGGCGCGTCGACGGGCGGATTTACCGACTGCATGCTCCAAAACGGCGCTATGAAGGTCTATGCCGTCGACGTCGGTTACGGACAGCTCGCGTGGAAGCTGAGGAGCGACGAACGCGTCGTCAATCTCGAGCGCACCAACATGCGCTATGTTACCCGCGAGCAGGTGCCCGAGGAGATCGACTTTTTTTCGGTCGATGTGGCGTTCATCTCGTTAAAGCTGATCCTGCCCGCGGCGCGCGGCGTTTGCTCTGAAAACGCTCAGGCTGTCTGTCTGATTAAACCCCAGTTTGAAGCGGGGCGCGAGAACGTCGGCAAAAACGGCGTTGTCCGCGACAAAAAGGTGCATATCGCGGTTGTAGAAGATATCATTACGTTTTGTCTTGAAAACGGTTTTTCGGTGCTGGGGCTGAGCTATTCACCCATCAAGGGACCGCAGGGCAATATCGAATATCTGCTTTACATCGAACGGTGCGACGAGCCCGTGAACACCCTGACGGTATCCGCCGCTCAGGTGGTTGAGCAGTCGCACGAAGAACTCGATAAATAGGGGAGGGCTTATGAAAGTATCCCTGATCGTCAATAAAGATAAAGCGCGCGCTGTTGAAGCGGCAGAGCGCGCCGCCAAGGTGCTGAGCTCTTCGGGAGCACAGCTGCTGACATGCTCGGATTGTCCCGTCGAGGGCACGATTGTCAAAGATACCGCCGAAGAAGCAATCCGCGAGTGTGATATCGCGGTCACGGTCGGCGGCGACGGTACCATCATCCACAACGCCAAGTACGCCGCTTTGTACAATAAGCCCCTCTTGGGCATCAACCTCGGACGCGTCGGCTTTGTCGCAAACATCGAGCCCGACGAGCTTGACGAGCTGAAAAAGCTTGTGACAGGAGACTATCGCGTCCAAAAGCGCATGCTGCTCGATATTACCGTCGACAAGGACGGCGTCGAGCGTCATTATACCGCCGTCAACGAAGCGGTGCTCCACCGCGACTCTCTCTCGAGCATGGTCGATATTTCGGTAGAGCTGGGGGACGAGCGCATCATCTCCTACCGTGCCGACGGCATGATCCTTTCGACCCCGACCGGGTCGACCGCCTACTCTTTTTCTGCGGGCGGGCCCGTCATCGAACCCGACATGCGCTGTATCCTGCTGACCCCTGTTTGTCCTCACGCGCTCTCCTCGCGCCAGGTGGTGTTCGGCGAAAATTCCGTTCTGACGGCACGCGTCCATCCCTCGTCGACCCTCAAGTGCTACATGACCGTCGACGGTCAGCACTACATCCCCGTGTCCTCCGACGACAAGCTTATCGTTAAAAAATCACCGCTGGAATTACAGCTTATTATTCTGAAAGAGAAAAATTTCTATACATTACTCAGCGAAAAACTAAAGGAGTTCTAAGGAAATGAAAACAACACGACACAATAAGATTCTCGAGCTGATAAACAAGTATCCGATCACCACCCAGGAGGAGTTGATTGACTACCTGCGCGCCGACGGCTACGACGTGACCCAGTCCACCGTATCGCGCGACATCAAACAGCTGCGCCTGACCAAGACTCTGCTGCCCGACGGCAAGTATCGTTATCAGGCGTCCCCCAGCGCCGAGAAGGGTGCGCAAAACAATTTCAGCACCATCTTTTCGTCCTCGGTGATCTCGATCGAAAGCGCCATGAATATTGTCGTGATAAAGACCTTCAGCGGCATGGCTCAGGCAGCCTGTGCCGCGCTGGATATGATGTCGTTTGACAACATCGTCGGCACGCTCGCCGGTGAAGACACCGTCATGATCGTCTGTAAGGATATCGAGAGCGCAGCGGCATGCACCAAAGAGTTTAACGAATACTTAGCCTAATCAGCTATAACCATAGGAAGGAAGCCCGCTATGCTGACTAACCTATATATCGAAAATATAGCGGTCATCGAAAAAAGCAATATCGACTTTACCGCGGGGCTGAATGTTCTGACGGGCGAGACCGGCGCCGGCAAAAGCATCGTGATTGACTCCATCAACGCCGTGCTCGGCAAGCGCTCCTCACGCGGTATCATCCGTTCGGGCGCGGACGCGGCATTTGTCAGCGCGACCTTCGAGGACGTGTCCGATCTGGTACAGAAGAAGCTCGCCGCCATGGGTTTTTCCGCCGAGGACGGCACGCTGATTCTCTCGCGTGAGCTCAGCGCCTCCGGTAAGAACACCTGCCGCATCAACTCCCGACCCGCGACCGTCGCGGCGCTCAAGGAGCTCGGCGAGTACCTTATCAACATCCACGGACAGAACGATAACCTCGAGCTGATGAACCCCGCTTTGCACATCGTCTATATCGACGCGCTGGCGGATATCGGAGAGAAGCTCGCCGCTTACCGCAAGCTTTATCGTGAGCTGAAAGCGGTCGAGGAGGAGCTCAGCTCTGCCGATACCGACGAGGCGGAGCGCCTGCACAAGATCGACCTGCTCACGTTCCAGATCGCTGAGCTTGAGGACGCGTCGATCACCGTCGGCGAGTATGACGCGCTCTCGGCCGAGCGCGACGCGCTCCAAAACCGTGAAAAGATCGCGAAGGAGCTGATGCGCGCGCGGATCGCGCTGGACGGCGACGGCGAGGTTGACGGCGTTTTGCGTATGACCGACGACGCCTCCGCCTCGGTGATGACGGCGTCACGCTGGATGAGCAGTCTGGAATCCGCCGCCGACCGCCTGTCATCCGCACTGTACGAGCTGCAGGAGATCTCACGCGAGCTGGAGGGCGCGATGGATGATATCGACGCCGACCCCGGACGTCTCGAAGAGATCGAAGAGCGTCTTGATCTTTTGTACCGGCTGCGTCACAAGTACGGCGACAGCGAGGAAGAAATGCTCGCTTATCTCGATAATGCGAATAAAGAATTAAAATCCCTGACCGATTACGCCTTCAACCGCGAACAGCTCGAAAAGCGCAGGGAACAGCTTTATCACGAAGCTTATAATTCCGCAAAAGAAATATCCGATATTCGCGTCAGGGTGTCAGAGGATTTCAAAACCGCCGTAGAGCGTGAGATGGCGTTCCTTTTGATGCCGAACGTGCGGCTGGAGATTGCCCGTGAGGAAACACAGCTGAACTCCCGCGGCATCGACAAGCTGGAGTTTTTGATTTCCACCAACCCCGGCGAGGAACCCAAGCCCGTCTCCAAGATCGCTTCGGGGGGCGAGCTGTCGCGCATGATGCTTGCCATCAAAACCGTGCTCTCGCGAGCCGATTTTGTTGAAACCCTGATTTTTGACGAGATCGACACCGGTATCTCGGGTTCCGCCGCCGACAGAGTCGGCAAAAAGCTCAGTCAGCTTTCTGCGGACGCCCAGATTCTGTGCGTTACTCACCAGGCGCAGATTGCCGCTTTTGCCGACAACCACCTGTTTATCAGCAAGTCGGTTCACGACGACCGCACCTTCACCCATGTCGCTTCACTTGACGATGACGGCAGGGTTCGGGAGCTTGCGCGGATTGTCGGCGGAGAAGAGATCACCGACAGCGCGCTGAATCACGCAAAACAGCTTTTAAATTCTGCAAAAGAAAAATAATATCAAATAGATAAAATTTCTTCGGAAAGGAGCCACGCATGAAGAAATGGGTCACTAAAAAACTGAACAGAGATAAAGCCGGCGCCATTTCTCAGCGCTATGATCTTCCGCCGCTGATCGCGATGCTCATGGACGTGCGCGGCATTTCCGACGAAGAGCATATCATCGAGTTTCTCTCGAACGATACGCTGACCGCCTCGCCCTTTGAGATTCGCGACATGGATATCGCGGTCGAGCGTATTCAGGCGGCGATCGAGTCCGGTGAGATGATCTGCGTCTACGGCGACTTTGACGCCGACGGCGTGACCGCGACCGCGCTGCTCTACTCTTATCTGTCCGATATCGGCGCAAACGTGACCTTCTATATCCCCTCGCGTGAGACCGAGGGCTACGGCATGCACCGCGAGTCGGTCGATCGCCTTTACCAGCGGGGCGTCAAGCTGATTATCACCGTTGATAACGGGATTGCCGCCGTTGATGAGGTCGCCTATGCCAACACCCTCGGCATAGACACGGTCGTCACCGATCACCACGCGGTCGGCAAGGTTTTGCCGGACGCCGTCGCGGTGATCGACCCCCACCGTCCTGACTGCGGCAGCTCTTTCAAGGAGCTGGCGGGCGTCGGCGTCGCTTTCAAGCTCGTCCAGGCGATCGAGGGCGAGTACGCCGATGTGGACGGACTTCTGGAAAACTACTCCGACCTTGCCGCGATCGGCACCGTCGGCGATATTGTTTCCCTGCGCGGCGAAAACCGCGTGCTGGTCAAAAACGGCCTGATGCATATCAACAACGGCGACCGTCTCGGCGTCGCCGCCCTGACCGAGGTGTCCGGGTTGAGCGGAAAACAGCTCTCCGCCGGCAACCTGAGCTATACGCTGGTGCCGCGCATCAACGCGGGCGGCAGGCTTGGCCTGTCCCAAAAGTCGGTCACCATGCTGCTTTCCGACGACGAGGACTACGCGCTGGACATCGCGCGCGAGCTGTCGTCCGACAACGTCGAGCGCCAGCAGATTGAGCGCGATATTCTGAGCGATATTGACGGGCTGATCCGTGAGAATCCCTCGATCGTCAACAACCGCATTATCGTTTTATACAGCGAGGGATGGCGCAAGGGAGTTGTCGGTATCGTTGCCTCCCGCGTCAAAGAGGTCTATCACAAGCCTGTGATCGTGATCTCCATGGACGGTGATATTTGCCGTGCCTCCGGCAGATCGGTGAGCGGCTTTTCGCTGATCGACGCGGTGTTTGCTTGCTCCGATCTGCTGATTCAGAGCGGCGGACATCCGATGGCGGTCGGCTTCGGTATTCTCAAAGAAAACATCGAGCCGTTTATAGAAGCCATCAACCGCTATGCCGCGGCGCATCCTGTACCCGAGCCGGTTCTGGAGCTCGACTGCAAGCTCAACCCCGCACAGCTGGGCGTGGAGCTCGCCAAAGGGCTGAGCATGCTTGAACCCTACGGCGCCGGCAATCCCACGCCGCTGTTCGGTCTGTACAATATGACCCTGCGGGAGATACGCGAGGTCAGCGGCGGAAAGCACCTGCGGCTGACATTCTCCAGAGGCGAGAGCATTGTAACCGGCATGCGTTTTTCCACAACCCGCGCGGAGTTCCCCTATCATTCGGGCGACAAGGTTGATCTGGCGGTTAACTTGGAGATCAATGTCTATAATAATACCGAGGACATTTCGGTATTCATCCGCGATATCCGTTTTGCGGGGCGCGAGGAGGATGCGCTTCTGCGCTCCAAGGCGCTGTTTGAGGCATTCTGCCGCGGCGACGAGATCACCCCCGAACAGGCGCACACGTTGATCCCGACCCGCGAGGAGTTCGCGGTGGTCTACCGGTTCCTGCGCGCGAACGGCGGCTATCGCTATCCGTTTGACAGCCTGATTTATCGGCTGGGCGGCGGTATCGGCTACGGAAAGCTCAGGGTGATCCTGGAGTGTATGAATGAACTGGGTTTAATCACGATAGACGAAGGTATGTACGAATTTGAAGTCAGGCTGTGTGAGGTCAGCAAAAAGGTCGACCTCAACACATCCGTTATTATCACCAAGCTGAGGGAGGTGAGCCGCGGTGAGTGAAGTTATCCATTATCAGGATTTTGATGAATTGATGTACCTGATCGACAAAAGCAGCGTCAGGTATAACAAACGTACGATCAAAAAAGCATATGAGTTTGCGAACCTCGCCCACGGCGACCAGCGCCGCGTATCGGGCGTGCCGTTTATCCTGCATCCTACCTCTGTCGCGTGTATTCTCGCCGAGATGGGCATGGACACCGACTCGATCGTCGCCGCGCTGTTGCACGACACCGTCGAGGATACCGACGTCACCCTCGATCAGATCAAGGACAACTTCGGCGAAGAGGTCATGAACCTCGTCGACGGTCTGACCAAGATCAGCAAGATCAAGTTTACCGACCGCGAAGAGGCTCAGGCGGAGAACGTCCGCAAGATGCTGATCGCGATGAGCAACGATATCCGCGTTATCATCGTCAAGCTTGCCGACCGTCTTCACAACATGCGCACCATCGAGTGCGTCAAGGATCAGAAGCGCCGCGACAAGGCGCTCGAGTGCATGGAGGTCTACGCGCCGATCGCCCACCGTTTAGGTATGAAGGCGATCAAGGATGAGCTCGAGGATCTTTCCATGCGTTACCTCGATCCCGTCGCCTACAGCGAGATCGAAAAACAGCTCCGTCTGACCGAGAACGAGCGCAACGCGTTCATCGAAGAGATCAAAAAAAGTATCATGGAGAAGATCGGCTTTTCCATCCCGCACGTCACCATCTCGGGTCGTGTCAAGTCGGTGGTATCCATTTATCGCAAGACCTATATGCAGGGGCGTGACGTCGACCAGATCTTCGACGTATTCGCCGTGCGCGTCATCGTGAACACCATCTCCGACTGCTACAACGTTCTGGGACTTGTCCACGATATTTTCACCCCTCTGCCAAACCGTTTCAAAGACTATATCTCTACCCCTAAGGCGAACATGTACCAGAGCCTGCACACCACCGTTTTCGGCAAGAACGGTATCCCGTTCGAGGTGCAGATCCGCACCTATGAGATGCACCACACCGCCGAGTACGGTATCGCGGCGCACTGGAAGTATAAGCTCAAGCTCCGCGGCGGCAAGCAGGATAACCTTGCCGAAAACCTCCAGTGGATCCGCAAAATGCTCGAGGTGCAAAGCGATTCCGAGGACGCGACCGACATCGTCAAGACCATCAAGTACGACTTGTCCACCAACGAGGTCTACGTCTTTACCCCCAAGGGCGATATCATCAACCTGCCCGCGGGAGCCACCGTCATCGACATGGCTTACGCGATCCACTCGGGCGTAGGCAACCGCATGGTCGGCGCGAAGGTCAACGGACGTATCGTGCCCATCGAATATCAGGTCAAAAACGGCGATATCGTCGAGATCCTGACCCAAAAGGAAGGCTCCGGCCCCAAGCGCGACTGGCTCAAGATCGTCAGGACCAACTCCGCGCGGTCAAAAATTCGCCAGTGGTTCAAGAAAGAAAAGCGTGAAGAAAACATCGTCGAGGGCAAGTCTCAGTTCGAGCATGAGCTGAAAAAGGCGGGCATGCAGTTTGCCGAAGAAGACCTCGAAGAGTGCCTCCAGCCTATCTTGCAGCGCCAGCACTGCAACTCGCTCGACGACTTTTACGCCTCCATCGGCTACGGCGGCATCCAGCTGTGGAAGATCATGCCGCGCGTCAAGGAGATTTATACCAAGAAGTATAAAAAGACCGAAGACGAGCCTCAGCCCATCAACGAAGAGCGCAGCTCCAAGCGCAAGAAGCACGTCGGCTCCGGTGTGACCGTCGAGGGACTCGACGACTGTCTGATTAAGTTCTCTCGCTGCTGCAATCCGCTGCCGGGCGACGAGATCATCGGCTACATCACCCGCGGCTTCGGCGTGAGCATCCACAAGCGCAATTGCACCAACGTCCCCGATAAGCTCGAAGAAAGCGAAGAGCCGGAGCGCTGGGTCAGGGCGCACTGGGACGACGAAATCCACGAGAGCTTCCAGAGCACCCTTGAGATCGTCTGCAACGACCGCACCGGCTTCCTTGCCGACGTGACGCGCGAGCTGTCCGCAATGCGCATCTTTATCCACATGCTCAACTCGCGCGAGCTCAAGGATAACCAGGCGATGGTCACCGTGACGATTGAGATCAACAACATGGATCATCTGCGCTCCGTGATGGCGCACCTTGCCCAGATCAACGGTATCGTGTCGATCACACGTGTGTAACGGAAAGGACGGAGTCTTATGAAAGCCGTATTACAGCGCGTGACCCGCGCGAGCGTGACCGTCGACGGAGCGTGTGTTTCTTCGATCGAAAACGGTCTGTTGATCCTCTTGGGGGTCGCTCAGGGCGATACCCGCCGCGACGCCGAGGTGCTGGCTGAAAAAACCGCCAATCTGCGTATTTTCAGCGACAGCGATGACAAAATGAACCTATCCCTCCTGACAACGGGAGGCGCGGCGCTGGTGGTGTCCCAGTTCACCCTTTGCGCCAACTGCGTCAAGGGCAGACGCCCCGATTTCTTTGCGGCGGCAAAACCCGATGAAGCAAATGAATTATATGAATATTTCTGTGAAAGAATAAAAACAGCAGGTGTACAGACGGTCGGCAAGGGCGTTTTCGGCGCGGATATGAAGGTCGAATTGCTCAACGACGGCCCTGTCACTATCATCTTAGATACGACGGAGCTGAAAAAATGATTAAAATCAATTATGATGTTGTCGGCATGATCCAGACAAACTGCTATCTGATCGAGGACGAGGCTTCGGGCAAACGCGCCGTCATCGACCCGGGCGACCACAGCGACGCCCTGATCGCCGAGATCGACAAGCGCGGCGGCACGCTCGATTATCTTCTCCTGACTCACGGTCACTACGACCATGTGATCGGCGCGGCGGAGCTTTGCGACCGCTATCATCCCGTCGTCTGCGCGGCGGAAGAAGAGATAGAGCTGCTGGGAAGCGGTATCTACAACCGTTCCTCTGTCCACAACATCCGTATCAACGCCTTCAACGTCGACCGCCTGTTACACGACGGCGATGTGATCGAACTGGGAGAGAGCAGGATCACCTTTATCCTTACCCCCGGCCATACCGCCGGCAGCGGATGTTATCTTGTTGACGATTGTATCTTTTCGGGAGATACCATCTTCTGCGAGAGTATCGGCAGAACCGACTTCGAGACCTCCAGCCCGCGCGATATGGTCAAGTCTGTCGCGCGTATCAAGGCGCTCGACGGCGACCGCGCGATCTATCCGGGTCACGGCATGTTCTCGACCCTTGACCACGAACGAAAGTACAATCCCTTTATGCAATAACGGTTACTTGGAGGAATGTAATATAATCGGGTGCGGGTGTCCCGCCATCTACCGTTCACCATTAACCGTTCACCATTCATCGAATATGAATCTCTATATCAACAACCACAAGTTCCATTATGAGATGGAAAACCTCTGCCGTGCCTTTCTCTTTACCGAGGACGTCACGGTACATCACGAATATGATACTTTGGAAAAGCCCTATATCCTGACCTCTGTCGGCGACAAGGTCAGGGTAGAATTATGTACGGACGAATTGCGCTTGGCGCGGGAATCCTCCTTGTGCGATGACAACGAGCTGTGCATGGGACAGCTTTTGTACAAGATTCTCAGCGCAGCGTATTCCCGCAAACTGCCTTGGGGCATCCTCACCGGTGTGCGTCCGATCAAGCTCTTTTCCAGACTGTGCGACAGAGACGGGGCAGAGGCCGCCGCGCGATATTTTCGAGAGACCCTCTATGTCAGCGAGGAAAAAACCGCCCTCGCGATGCAGGTGCGCGAGAACCAGCGCGCGATCCTCGCGCGTTCCGACCGACGTTCTTTTTCGCTGTACGTCAGCATCCCGTTCTGTCCGACGCGGTGCAACTACTGCTCTTTCGTCAGCCAGACGGTCGAAAAGGCAAAGAAGCTGATCGAACAGTACCTGCCGCTTTTGCTCAGCGAAATTCGCTGTACCGCTCAGCTTGCCGGGGAACTGAATCTGCGTTTGGAGTCCGTCTATATCGGCGGCGGAACGCCGACCACCCTCTCAGCCCGGCAGCTGGATCTTCTGCTGACAGAGATCGAAGCCGACTTTGACCTGAACGGTATCTCCGAGTTCACGGTAGAAGCGGGACGTCCCGACACCGTGACCGCCGAGAAGCTCATGACCCTGAAAAAACACCGTGTCACGCGCATTTCCATCAACCCCCAGACCTTCTCCGACAGCGTGCTCGAAGCCATCGGTCGCCGCCATACGGCACAGCAGACCGTCGACGCGTTTCGTTTGGCGCGTCAGCTCGGTTTTGACAACATCAACATGGATCTGATCGCGGGGCTGACGTCTGATACGCCGAAGAGCTTTGAGGACACGATCAACGCGGTGCGCTCCCTTGACCCCGAGAGCGTGACCGTGCATACCCTCGCCGTGAAGCGGAGCGCGCGTCTGAACTCTGCCGACGCGGTCAGGGAACACGGCTACACTTCGCAGATGCTCGCCTACGCAAAGGAACAGCTTTCTGACGGCGGCTACGAGCCCTATTACCTCTACCGCCAGAGCAAGATGCTCTCGAACCTCGAGAACATCGGATGGGCAAAGCCGGGCTTTTTCAGCCCCTACAACGTCTATATCATGGAGGAGACGCATACGATCCTCGCCTGCGGCGCCGGAGCGGTGACAAAGCTGCGCGACGCGGACTCCGACTATCTCGAGCGCATATTCAACTTCAAATATCCGTATGAATATATCAGCCGTTTTGACGAGATGATACAGCGCAAAGAGCGCGTAAAATCATTTTATGGTGAATACAACGAATAATAGGTAAAACGGTTGAAAAATCCGCATGACTATGCTAAAATACTCTATCAGTAAATGAGGCTATGAGGCGATAGAATGAGCAACGACAGCTTAAAGAAAAGTACATCCCAGACCTTCTTGAAGGGCGCGATGATTATGACCATGAGCATGGTCATCGTCAAGCTCCTCGGCATGTTCTACAAGGTCTTTCTGACGCGCCTGTACGCGAACTTCGGCGACGAGCTCGCCGGTATCGGCACGGGACTGTTGAACAACGCCTACGAGGTCTACAACCCCCTCTTCGCGCTGGCGACCGCGGGCTTTCCGATCGCGGTATCCCGTCTGATCGCCGAGAGTATCGCCCAAAAGCGCTACCGTGACGTCGCGGTCATCCACAAGACCTCTAAGCCTTTCTTTATCGGCATGGGCGCGGTATGCTTCGGACTGATGGTCGGTATCAGCTTTGTCTATGTCCAGATCATCAAGTCGCCCTATTCCATCTATTCGATGATGACTCTCGCGCCGTCGATCTTCATCGGCTGTCTGGTCGCGATCTACCGCGGCTACTACGAGGGTCAGCGCAATATGTTCCCGACCGCCGTCAGCGAGGTGCTGGAGGCGTTGGGAAAGGTCTTTCTCGGTCTGACCTTCGCCTACCTCGTCATGACCATCGGTATGAACGAGTTTGCCGCTTCCGGTACCGTGTTCGGCCAGCAATTCGATACCGAGTACGACGCGATGTACACCCTGCTCGCCTATTCGGTCGCGTCCGCGATCGCGGGCATTACGCTCGGTTCTTTGATCGCGTTTCTGTTTTTGCGTATCTATTACATCAAGCATAAGTTCAGCGTACCCTCCGAGTATCTCGAAAACTCCGTCGACGCGCGTACCCGCCGCGAGACGTTCAATCTTTTGCTCAAGACCGCTGTTCCGATCGGACTTTCCGCGATCGTGCTGAACCTTTCGGGTTCGATCGACACGCTGGTGGTGCAAAACGTTCTCTACCATACCGCCACCGTCAACCGCGAGGGACTGCTTGCCCAGTTTGACGCCTCCCAGATCGAGTCCATGCTGCCCGTTAACCCGACAGAAACCAACCCCATCACCGTCCATACCTACCTGATGGGCGCGTTCAGCTACGCGCTGACCATCATGCAGCTGGTCACCTCGATCACCCAGGCGTTCGGAACCTCGGCGCTGCCGAACGTTACCACCGCCTACGCCAAGGGCGATAAGCAAGAGCTCAAGAAGAGTATCGAAACGGTCTTGAAGCTGACCATGCTCTTCACGCTTCCGATGGGTCTGGGACTTTTCGCGATCCCGTATCCCGTCATCTCTCTTTTGTATAAAGGCTACTCCGCCTATATCGGCTCCCACGTTCTGCGCGTGATGGGTCTGTCGTGTATCGTGGTCGCCACCTCCACCCCGATCTGCTCCATGCTGCAGGGCGTCGGCAGGATATCGACCCCGCTGATCCTGACCGCCACGGCGATGATTATCAAGATCGCCACCAACTACCTGTTTGTCAGCAACGTCAACCTGAACATCACCGGCGCGGCTGTCGGCTCGCTGGTCGCGTTCACCTATGTCTGCGTGGTCGGTATGTATATCCTCATCCGACGCGCCAAGGTCATGCCGAACCTTGTCAACTGTATGCTCAAGCCGCTGATCTCAGCCGCCCTGTGCGCGCTGACGGCGTATTTCAGCTACAGGCTCATCAACCATTTTGTCGGCAGCACGATCTCCACTCTTCTCGCAGTCGTCTGCGCGGCGATCGTCTACTTCTTTACGCTGGTGATTTTACGCACCTTTACCGAGACCGAATTGATGATGCTGCCAAAAGGTAAAAATCTTGTAACAATTCTTGCAAAACTACACCTCTTAGGGTAATATAGTATCGTAAACGGCTTATTTGCCGCATTTTTGGAGAGTTTATGGATTTTCAGTTCAAGGATGTATACAATATCAATGATCTGATAAAGATCATGCATATCCTGCGCGCTCCCGACGGCTGTCCCTGGGACAGGGTACAGACCCATGAGAGCATCCGCCAGAACTTCATTGAAGAAACCTACGAGGCGGTCGAGGCGATCGACAAGGGCGATGTACCGCTCCTGCGCGAAGAACTCGGCGACGTGCTGATGCAGGTGATTTTCCACTCTATCATGGAGGAGGAAAAGGGTACCTTTAACTTTGACGACGTCTGCAACGAGGTTTGTCAGAAGCTGATTATCCGCCATCCCCATGTGTTCGGGAATATCGAAGCCGATACCCCCGAAGAAGTCCTCAAAAACTGGGACGCCATCAAGATGCAGACCAAGTCCCAGAAAAGCTGCGCCGACTCGGTCGACGACGTAGCGCGTTCTCTGCCGGCGCTCATGCGCGCCCAAAAGGTGCAGAAGCGCTCCGCAAAGTCCGGCATGGACTTTCGCTCTGCCGAAGAAGCCGCCGCGAAGATCCCCGAAGAACAGCGCGAGCTGTTTGAAGCGGTACAAAGCGGCGACAAGGCTAAGACCGAAGAGGAGCTTGGAGACCTCTTGTTCTCCGTCGTCAACCTCGCCCGTCTGACCGGCGTGGACGCGGAGCAGGCGCTCTACCGCTCGACAGACAAGTTCGCGCTCCGCTTTCGCAAGGTTGAGGAACTTGCGAAAGACCGCGGTATCGACATGCGTACCGCCCCCGATTCGCTAATGGATTCCCTATGGGAAGAAGTTAAATAAATTTAGAAAAATGCGGTATACCTTAACCGCAAAAAAATTATTTGGAGGAAACTAAAATGAAAAAGTCAGAACTCATCGCAGTTGTAGCTGAGAAGGCTGCTATTTCCAAGAAGGACGCTGAGGCTGCTGTAGCCGCTACCTTTGACACCATCGTAGACACCATCGCTGCCGGTGATAAGATCCAGATCGTTGGCTTCGGTACTTTCGAGAGAAGAGAGAGAAACGCTCGTACCGGCGTTGATCCCAGAACTAACGCCAAGATCGAGATCCCTGCTTCCAAGGTTCCCGCTTTCAAGGCAGGCAAGGCTTTCAAGGACGCAGTTAACAAGTAATTTGATCTATAGCAAAAATCGAGCTGACAGGCGACTGTCGGCTCTTTTTGGCTCTCTGTCAATAGTTGGGGTAAACCCGAATAAAACAGAATGAGAAATTAAGACAAGCGATGGTTGAAAAGCTGTCGCTTGTTTGCGTGTTAAGAGAACTGATTAGCAAAGATATGAAGAATACG
>Ga0256405_10003879_pt1 | contig 29692 bp, 29 predicted proteins | sample RumenRJG_02DNA_FD_189096 | JGI IMG/M metagenome (GOLD analysis project Ga0256405, IMG submission 189096) | Bovine rumen microbial communities from Lethbridge, Alberta, Canada - RJG_02 | ecosystem: Host-associated > Mammals > Digestive system > Stomach > Rumen | place: Canada: Alberta... | reverse complement strand
GATGGATTTGAGGTATACTCAGAATATGAGGACATAACAAAGTTAGATGATATTGGAAGTGACTACAAAGATACAATATATAATGATGCAAAGGATGTAGTTGAAAGCTATATTGCAAAAAGCTACAATGCTGCTGATGCTGCTGATTTACAGTTGGTAGGGGAATACTTATTGACAGCAAAGACACAGGGAACTGATTTTGCAAATAACAATAGGTATTTTGTGGTATATTCTGCAACTGTTTCAAGCTCAAGAGGCAAATTTGATACGACTACAGTTTTTTATCCTGTAGAGTATGATGGAATAGTTAAACTTCCTGGTGATGAGTATATGTTCACCGCTTATCAGGGAATAGTAGGAAGTTCTGAATTGGATGGCTTTTGGGTCACAACTAAAGGATACACTGATGGAGGACAAATGTACTCCGACATTGTTACTGCAAATAGAAACAACTACTCATATGAAGTTTCTGATGGATTAAAAGAGTTTGGTGATTGATGATTGAGCAACAGAAAGGAGATCCTTATGGACGGATATAATGGTTCCCCGAATGATAATGATGGGAATACTAGACAATTCATTCCACAAAATGAAAGTGGTAATGTTCAGGGCTTTACATATCAGGGCACATCACAGAATAATACTCAGGGATATGTAAATAATCAACAACAGATTCCTAATGGAAGTTATCCGGGATATGGGGCTCCGCAAAATGGGGATGAACCAGGAAAAGGAGCAGCTATTGCCAGTCTTGTTCTTGGTATAATATCTATTGTTTTTTGGTTCTTCGGTATGGGGGCATTTATTGGCCTTGTAACAGGATTGATTGGGGTCATCTGTGCTTCGAGTTCAAAAAAGGCTGGTTATACTGGTGGAATTCAAACTGGCGGACTTGTCTGCTCTATTATAGGTCTGATTGGAAGTGCAGTTGTTTTTGTGGCCTGCATTGCATGTGTAGGAGCGCTTGGGACAGCTGGAGCATTATTTGGCTAAACAATTGTGACTTTCCATTGACGAATATATGTATAAATAATACAATGAGTACAGTTTAAACACTCAGAAGGAGGTAAAACATGGGCGTAGCATCTTTAGTACTTGGCATCATTGCTATTGTTATTGGAGTATTCTCAAGCGGATTACTTGGATGGCTTGGAGCAATTCTGGCTGTAGTCGGAATAATCCTTGGTGCAATTGGAAGAAAAGATCCTGAGAAGAAGGGAATGGCTACAGCAGGACTTGTATGTTCTATTATAGGTCTTGTTCTTTGCTTGATTCTCTATCTTGCTTGTGCAGCGTGTATCGGTGGATTAGCAGCAGCATCATAAGTTCCATTTCATACATAAAGTACACCTAACCCCTGCGATTGATTGCGGGGGTTATTTTTTTAGATTGGATTGAATATGCATATATATACGAATTTATTTGGGATAGTAGTTCCGTCTTATGGCCTGATGATTACTACTGGAGTAATTATTGCCAATTTGGTAGGAATGATTATTTTAAAGAGAGAAAAACTGGATTTTAATGACTTCATGATACTTGAAGCATATTGTATATTAGGAGCTTTTATTGGAGCTAAAGTTTTATATTTAGTAGTATCATATAAGTATATTGATTGGAGCAGACTGCTTGATTATAAGTATTTTAATGATCTTATGCTTGGTGGGTTTGTTTTTTATGGTGGTCTCATTGGAGGAATAATATTTATTTACTTAGGAGGAATGCTTCATAAAATTAAGCCCAGTCAATATATAAGAAGTTTCATATTTTTAATTCCGCTTATTCATTGTTTTGGAAGAATCGGATGTTTTATGGCAGGGTGCTGTTACGGAATTCCATATCATGGAATTGGCGCTGTAGTATTTCCAGAAGGTGCATTTGCTCCAGCTGGGGTTGAGTTATTTCCAGTGCAGCTTGTTGAAGCAGTATGCCTCGTAGTAATAGCGTTGATTTTATTATTTTTACAAATCACTATAAGATTTACATATACGGTTGAACTATATCTTTTACTATATGGAATCGTAAGATTTGTACTAGAGTACTTCAGGTATGATGATATAAGGGGACAGTTAGCGGATTTGTCAACGTCGCAATGGATTAGTATTTTAATGATTATCATATCGTTTATAAGTTATTTTAATATTAAGCAAGAATATTCAAAATCAAATTAAAAATTTGGAGAGGGGGTACTTATTATGTCAAGATGTTTGAAGATTCTTGGAGTTATTATTTTTACAGGTTCTGTGGCAGCAGCCATATGGTTTTTGTTCTTTAATGATTCAGTTGTAGACTAAGGAGGTTTGACTATGTTTTGTCCAAATTGTGGAACAGAAGTTGGCGGTAATGAAAAGTTCTGTCCAAACTGCGGAACTGAACTTGATCAGTCTTCGCGAATATCAAATAATTCATCTACAGGTGTTGTAAATGCGAACACTTCACAACCTTATTATCAAAATGTCTCAGGTACAGGAACAATGGGAATACAGGCGACAAGTATAGTTGCTTATATGACGTGGATAGGTTTCCTTGTGGCTTATCTTGCAGGAGATAAAGAAGGGGCAAAGTTCTATATGAATCAAGCTCTCGTCTTTCATCTTTTTTCGCTTTTATGTTTTGTGCCATTCATAGGATGGCTTTGGGCAATATATATGTTAATTTGCTTCATATTGGGTGTAATATGGGCAGCAGAGCAGGAATCCAAAGAATTGCCATTGATTGGACAGATTAAATTATTAAACTAGTTTATAAACCTATAAGCTCTTGAATTATGATTCAAGAGCTTAATTTTTATCTTGTATTACTTGTAATTTCATTTAATATTTATCGTTATTTTATATGTTTGACTTATAATATAACATGAGAGAGTGCGCAGACAACGCGTGGTAAAAGCAACTGTTTTATATAATACCAATAGTTTGAGAGGAATGATGGTTTATGAACAGAAAAAAAGCTATTCTTATCGCTTTCTTGGCAGGATTAATGGTGATTGCGTGTGGGAAAAATAATGACGTGGTTTCGCAGCAAGAGTATGATGAGGCTGTCGCAAGGCTTTCCGAGTTGCAAGATCAGATAAATGCCCAGAATGAAGAAAATCAGAAAAGTGTAACAGCAGCTTCAGAGATAGAAACTGTAGATTTAGTCGATGATAGTAAGGAAGAGGAGGTAGGGGACAAAAAAACTCTTGAAGCGCTTTTTAATGTAAATAATGAAGTTGCAGAGGATTATATCAACGTAACTTCTGGCTATGGATATTATAGTGATGGGGATAAGTTTAGTTTTTATTATCCATATGGTTTATTTAATAAAGTTGAAAAGTCAGGTTATATCAGTGGAGTAGAAGTTGATGACGCTACAGTATATTCATTCTCAGGTTCAGAAGGGTCAACGTTGACCTGTGCCAAAATGACCTATAAAGATGAAGGGAAAGGAATTGAGACCTTTATAGAGGAGTATATCAGTAATATCTATGAAGTAACAGTCATAGCTGACCTTAATGATGGTGATGGCACATGCAAAGTATATACTGGATATGAAGATGAAGCTAAAGAAATGATAATTTACTGTGTTATTCGTGTTGATAAAGAGGCTGCCTATGTCGCAGATGCTAGATTTCCCCAATTTAGTGATGATGAAGATGGGTATAGAAAAAACTACTATACAGAATGTATTTATAGAGGGGCTGGTTTTGCAATAACAAAGAAAAATCTTCGTACATACAATGAGTTTTGTAATGAAAATGGATATACAGACGAGGTGTTTTTGAGTAAGTTCAATGCTAATGAACTTGAAAAAAGTATTAAGAATCCTTACCTTGTTGAAGACTTTGCAGGAGAACAGGCTGAAGTAAAGTATTCCGAACTTGAGGCTTTGAATATGGCTAAGAACTATGCTAAGTCCCGAGGTATCACTGATTATGATCAGTTTGAAGGAGGGGCGGGGAATTCTGTTTTTGAATATGAATGTTACAATGAAAACGAGACAGACAGCATGCATCCAGTGATATTTATAATGCGTGGAACCATAGATCTAAAAACAGGTCAAGGAACGGCCTTTGTACATTACGAGGATGAAATGGATGTTGAGGTTGACTATACCCAATTTGATTATTAGTTTCATTTATCTCACAAAAGCATGTAATTGTAATGCAAAAAACGTATAAAAATTCTCTAAAGCGTTGATGTTTTGCGTTTGAACGAATATTATTAAGATAGATGATGCGTTCAGCCCAAAGTCAGAGGCGTTAAATATGGTAAAAGATTTTAAGCTTGTAAAGGAAATTGCAGAGGAGTGGGGGATTAATCAAAGAACAGTTCAGACCATGTGTGCGAATGGAAAGATTCCAGGAGCAACCAAGGTAGGAAATACCTGGGTAATTCCGGCAGAGGCAATCAGACCAAGTGATGGAAGGCTAAAAAAAGACAGCAAACAAAGGAGACGAGAAAATGAATGAAGCTGAAAAGAAACCTATAGTTACTGTGAAGAACATAATAAGAGTTCTTTCTGTAATTGTTACTATCATCGTTTTTTGCCCAACATTTTTGGTATCATGCTCAGGTCAAACAATTGATGTTTCAGTAATGACTGCGGTTGGTGGTTTGCAATCCTATGGAGAAACTGTAGTTGAGCCCCATCCTGTAATGCTTTTGGCATTGTTGTTGCCGGTGGCAATACTAGTTGTTCTATTTTTGAAAAAACTCACAGATAACAATGCTGCTTTGGTAACAGCAATCTGTGGAGCAGCTGATCTGGTTGTTTGGATTGCTTTTAGAGCAGGAGTAAAGAAGGCAGCTGAGGATAATTATTGCTCATTTAAGGCAACTGGTTGGTTCACATTTAATATCATTTTATTAGTCCTGATTATAGTACTTTCTATATTGGTGGTAACTAAAATATTGCAGATGCAGGAAGACTTGATAAAGCGGTTTAGTGGAGCTGGAGCTCAAAATACGTTAAGCCAGATGTCGGCAGCAGTTAGCCAGATGTCAAATTCTGTGAGTCAGTTGGCGGAAAATGTTACTGCTAATGTTAATAAAAATAAGATTCCAAAAGAAAACATTATCGGGTATTGTGCTAAATGTGGAAGCCCTATTGTTTATGATAATAGATTCTGTACTTCATGTGGTACACCTGTTCCAGAAAGCATGATTGCTGAAGCAGAAGCGGCTAGAAAGGCAGCAGAGGAAGCTAGAATAGCAGCAGAAGAAGCAGCTCGTAAAGAAGCTGAGGAAAAAGCAAGAAAAGAGGCAGAAGAAGCTGCAAAACGCGAGGAAGAGGCTAAGAAGGCTGCAGAAGAAGCAGCTCGTAGAGAAGCTGAGGAGAAGGCTAAGAGGGAAGCAGAAGAAGATGCTAAACTCGAAGAGCAAAAGAAAGCGGCTGAGGCAGCTGCAACTGTTACGGTTTCTGAACAGTCACAGCAGGAGCCAGTACAGATTGTCGGCGAATCAAGAGCTGAGTTCTGTACACAGTGTGGAGCAAAGCTTGCTGCTGATGCAGTTTTCTGTGAGAAATGCGGAACCAAAGTAGAGTAATATTTCGGCTAACATAAGATCAAATACCTTATTATTTTGTGTGGATAACAGGGTAATATGTTTATTGGATCCCCAGCCTCTGCGCTGGGGATTTTTTAGAGGATAATAAATGTTTTGTAGAAAATGTGGACATAAACTGAATGATGATGCGAAATTTTGTCCAAAATGTGGAACCCCTATTAGTAAAGCGTCGCTTGATGAAACGGAAGAAAAGCAAGCTGATTGCAAGACTGATATACAAGAGAAACAGAATGAAATAAGTAAAGCTGAAAAAATCAGTGGTAAAAAGAAATCAGACAAAAGCAAGAAAAAGCATCCGATAGTTGTTACTTTTCTAGTATTCATTATGTTAACGGGCATATTGCTTGCGACAGATTATTTTAAGATAGTTGATTATTCCCCTCTGTTTGATAATTCGAATGGAAAACCAGGATTACCTGTTATTAGTTTTGGCAAAAGCGATGATAATTCAGAAGATTCCTCTTCAACGGATGTAAGTGTTCCTGCTCCGATAGTAGCTGATGAGTACTTTGAAGAAAATGGAACAGTAGTGGCTAAGGTTGATGCAAATGTTTCAGATACTATACAATCTGGGGATGAAGCAGTAGATGACTTTACAGATCGAGGTTTTTCCGAAATTAGGATGATGGTTCCATACACTAAAGATGGGCAATATAATGGGGCTATCATTGATAATGATGGAAGCAATGAGAATTACCCGGTATTTCAGTCATCCTACATAAGTGCAACGGGAATCCTTTGGACCATTTTTTCGATAAATGGTTCTGTTATGGCAACCCCGGTTACATATAATATGGAATCTGACAACAATGCTAAGACAATGATATCGGAAAAGGAATCGCTTGTAAGCTATGATGGTCAAACCAATTATTTCTATGAGACAGTTCCTGATGACACAGTTGTTATTGTTAAAACTGTAGATAAGATTACAAAAGAACTATTGGACTCGCTTACAGTAGAGGATATAGATGATTTATGATAAGGAAATTGTATAAAACAAAAGAATTTAACCTGATAGTGGTGATAACAATCATGGGGATGGGCTTATTATACAATCCCCTCAAAGTAAGTGCTACAGAAAATGTAGATGATCCAATAATAGTTGTGTCCTTGGGCGATTCTTACTCTTCTGGAGAAGGTGTGATAGATAAATATGGTACGTCTTTTTTTTACGGTCAAGATGACAGTATTGAATCAAAAGTGAAAAATCAAGACTGGTTAGCACATAGATCTGAAAAAAGTTGGCCGGGACAAATTACAATAGAAGGTGTAGGAACTCTCTCTGAGCATAGAGATACTAATTGGTATTTTGTGGCAACATCAGGAGCTACTACCAATGAACTATTTTCCCCGTTTGGAAAAAAATATGATTATGAAATAGATAAACCAGGTCTTAAAGGAAGTGAACCGATAGACCCACAATTGGATGTCTTTGATAAAATTCCCGAAGGGACAGTTGATTATGTAACTGTAACCATAGGTGGTAATGATGTTGGGTTTGCTGATATTATTCAAACAGCTGTTTTGGACAGCTCATACTTAAATGAGTCAGTCAATAACGAAGTAATGGGGAATACTGGATTTGCTGGTTTGATATATCAAGTTGTTAGTGGAAATGAATACTTGATACCAAGCTTTCTGGATAGCAAATTTGATAATACATGGGCCAAGTTCGAGGAAGATACAAAATACGATATTAAAAATGCTTATTTAAAAATATCAGAAAGAGCCGGAGACCAAGCCCATATTATTGTTGCAGGATACCCCAAATTATTAAATAAGGAGGGAAAGGGGTGTTTTTTTAGCAAAAGGGAAGCGGAAGTAATTAATGCTAATGTCAGTACATTTAATATTGAATTAGAGAAGATTGTTGATGAATGTAGAGATAAAGATGGAATTAATATAAGCTTTGTATCAGTTGAAGGAGATTATCCTGAATTCGATTACACATTTGAAGGCCATGAGGCGTATTCTGATGATGAGTACATTAATAGGATTATTTGGTTTCCGAATCGCTCATATAATGCTATAACAGAGGATTTAGTTAAGCAAAAAGTTCCAACTAGTGATTACTCAATTCATCCGAATTTAGATGGGGTGAATGTATATCGTGAGCGTGTACAAAATGAAATAAATAAAATTGAAGAAGAAAAGAGAACAAAGGAAATCAACTTCGAAAAGAATCCAAAAGCAAATAGTCAGGAATTAAACGCAAAGGCGAAGCATTTTTCTGGAGTGATTTTACGACCGGAAGATGTTGTGTTAAAAATGTGTGATGCTATTTCGGAAGGCGATTATCAAACAGCTGCTGAATGCTTGGATCCTTCAACGGAGCAGCAAATTGGCTTTTGGGGAGGAATAGCTTCTACATTGGTAAGCGTGTTTTCGGGAGAATATATATCTTGGGGACAGTTGCTGTACGATATAGCTGGAGCAGAAGAAATAGATGTCATTGATTGTTACGCTGATAATATCACTATAGAGTCAAATATGGATCTAGTAAATGGCTTGCTTCCAATATTGCCAGGCGTAAGAGACTTATTGTGTACTGATGCAGATGTGCATTTGAAGTACAGATATAAACATGACGGAGAGTATTACACATATGATGAAGTGTACCATGTAAAAAGATATGATAGAGCCGGTTGGAGAATAGAGGCTAATTGGAGTGGAGATTCTGATGGGGGTGACGAGAATGGAGGATAAAGTATTAAGAATTATTCGTCTGTTAATGATAATGTATTCTTTCGTTACATTCATATTCTGCTTTTATGTGATGGTAAAAGAGTTAGGAGTCTATGAATGGGCATATGGAACTATCAATTCAAATGCCCCAATATTAAGTGTTTTAATATATTGCATTTCATCTACTGTAATTGCAACAGGTATAGGAATATTAGGATTTGCAGTTACGTATGTGTGGCTTTCTTCTGGATTGATTATATGTTTAATTGGTATTGTAGCAATTAGCCTACATTTGAAGGCGATTAATCGTTGAAAAGACATATGAATAATACAGAAAAAAGATTCAACTAGATAGTAGATTTATGGAGGATAATAATATGTCATTTTGTGGAAAATGTGGTGCCGAGAATGACGGCAATGCAAAATTTTGTAGGAAGTGTGGAGCGCCTTTAGGACAGACTCCAGTTAATGAATCAGCGAATCCAAAGATTATTCCAATGAATAATTCAGTAAAAGCTGATAATAATGTTACTGCCGATGCAACTCCGAAAAAGGCTACGCAGATTTCTCCCAAGCTTATTGCTGGAATCTGTGCCGCTGCAGCTGTGGTTATAGCAATAATATTCTTTGCTATGAATGCGACGCCTACTATAAACATTAACAAATACCTTACGATTGAAACAGAAGGGTATGATGGATATGGTAAGGCACATGTAAATATCGACTGGGATGCCATCGAAGCAAAATATGGCTCAAAGATAGAGTACACAAAGAATGCAAAAAAAGAATATGGCGAGCTGATAGGTCTTATGACACCTTTGGAAGGTGTAAGAGATGCTGTTGATGTTGATCTTGATACAACAAATGAATTAACAAATGGAGATGAAATTAAGTACACAATCAGCGTAGATGAACAGCTTGGAGAATACATCAATTGTAAGATAAAGTATAAGGACGGAACTCATAAGGTTTCCGGACTTTCAGAAATTGGTAAATTTGACGCTTTTGCAGATGTGGCCATTTCTTTTAGTGGTATTGCACCAAATGGTAGTGCTGAATTTAACTACGGTGGTTCTGAACTTAGCTATTATGATTTTTCTATGGATAATAATCGTGGACTCAGTAATGGTGACAAGGTGATTGTTTCTATTGACGAGAACCAGATTGAGCGCTGTGCTGAACAGTATGGTAAAGTTCCAGAATCATTGGAAAAGGAATATATAGTAGAAGGATTAAACAGCTTTGTGACAAAGAGTTCTGAGATTACTGAAGATGTTATTGCAAGCATGAAGAGTCAGGCAGAAGATGCTTACTATGCGCATGCTGCAAAGAGCTTTGGCGATGGTGAAGAAGTAAAGGGTCTTACTTACATTGGAAATTATCTGCTCACATGTAAGGGTAATAGCTATAGCAATTACAATTATTTATACATGGTTTATAAGGTTGATATCCACAATTCATACAGTAATAAAAAGCAATCCTATGACAAGATTAATAATGTTTATTGGTTTGCTGCTTTTAGTAATCTGATGGTTGATGGAGCTGGCAATGTTATTGTAGACACCAATGATTATGATACTCCTAATAACAGATTTACTATTGACTCCAAAGTTGGATCAGGATGGTTTGGAACAAAATCATGGTATTACTATGGATATGAATCATTAGACGATCTCTATAAGGCAGTTGTTACTTCTAATCTTGATTCTTACAATCACGAAGATAATATTGATGAGTCGGCAGCGCCTGTTGAAGAAGTGAAAAAGTCTGAATTTGATGAGGATGCTGATTATGTATTGCCAAACAGTGACTCGAAATTGATATCAGAGGACGATCTTGAAGGTTTTGATGCTGAAAGATGCAAAATTGCTAGAAATGAGATTTATGCTCGTCATGGAAGGAAATTTAAAGATGAGGAGCTTCAGGAATACTTTGATTCAAAAGACTGGTATGAAGGAACTATAGAGCCAGATGACTTTCAGGAGAACACTTTATCAGAGATTGAGATTATGAACAAAGATATAATTGTTGACTTCGAAAAAGAAAAGGGATTTAGATGATTTTGAAAAAGGCTAGAAGATTAGTGGCTTTATCAGCACTGCTTTTGCTTGTCGCTTGTGGAAATGAGAATGATGGTGCCAAGGAAGATTCCTCAGAATTGAGCACTGGGACTTTGACTTCTTCTGAAAATGTTGTAGAAGAAGCTTCTGTTCAAGAAATTGCAGAAAGTGTTGAGCAAAATTCTTCAGAGTCTGTTGAAGAGGTGAATCAAATTGTTGAGATGATCACATCTGATAAGGTAAATGTTAGAATAGAACCTTCAACGGAGAGTGAAGTATATTGTCAGCTGGAAAGACATTCGAAAGTCCATAAGTTGGCCGAGGAAGGCGAATGGACAAAAATAGAGCTTGATAATGGCGAGTATTATATTTCAAGTCAATTTCTGAAAGAGGTTAAACTTAGAGAAGAAGGATTAAATAGCAAACTTATCGTTGTTGATGCGGGGCATCAGGGCAAAGAAAATTCTGAGAAAGAGCCAATAGGGCCGGGTGCAAGCGAAACAAAGGCTAAAGTGGCTGGAGGGACCGCAGGAGTAGCAAGTGGCCTTTCTGAATATGAACTTACATTAGCTGTTTCTCTTAAATTGGAAGAAGAATTGGAAAATCGCGGATATGCAGTAATTATGATTCGCGAGACTAATGACGTGAATATCAGTAATTCAGAAAGGGCAGAAGTTGCAAATGAAAACGCTGCGGATGCATTCGTTAGGATTCATGCAAATGGTTCTTCGAATCCCGATGCTAATGGAGCTATGACAATATGCCAGACTGCAAGCAACCCTTACAATTCAGATATATATAATGAAAGCAAGCGCTTATCAACTTGCATTTTGGATTGTTTGGTGACAGCTACAGGATGTAAAAAAGAGAAAGTATGGGAAACTGACACTATGAGTGGCATTAACTGGAGCGAGGTTCCGGTAACAATTGTCGAGATGGGATACATGACAAATGCTTCTGAGGATCTGCTCATGGCAACAGAAGACTATCAGTGGAAAATAGCTACTGGTATTGCTGATGGTGTAGATGCCTATTTTGATGAGGAATGAATTTATGATTAAGCGTATGTTTCCTGAATTATATAGAGGCATAGTTCTTTTTGCGGGAATGACTGCATTATTCCTTTGCTTGGTTTCATGCGGACAACAAGAGAGTAACATATCGCAGGAAGAATATGATGAATTGATTTCTCAAATCAATGAACTACAAAAAAGTGTAGATTCTCAGAAGGCAGAGACTTTTGACGAAGTTCCTCTAGAGGCAGATACAGCTGACGCTTCGAAAGAAGAATCGGATCCTGTGGCGGTTACAGCTGTCAGAGGAAGGGAGAGTGTGGATGGGCAGATCATTGTGCCGACAATGGATGGACAGATAGCTTCTGCTGCTGGAGAGTCTGGATGTCTATCACCTGACAGAACTAAGTTTATCTATATTAAAGCAGATGATACTTTGTATATCAGGGATATGGCTACTGGTGTAGATACCTATGTACCTGGAGATGCTCTTTATGTATATCAGGTTACGAATAAAGGATTTTTGTACAACGATATGCAAGCTAATGTCCATAGGTATATGTATTCAACATTAGGCGACGGCATCGATATTAATCTTGGAAAAACACTTTCCTCTCGTACAGGAAATGATTCGTTAAACATAGCCTATACTTGGGAAGGCAAAATATATAGATTGTTAGAAGAATCCACTGAGCCAGAAGAAATAGCTGATTACGAGTTCGTGGCTGATATTCTGGGAATCAGTAATGATGGAAATATGATTTATTGGAGTGAATCTACTAATGATTCCTATGATATAGCTTATTGTTATGTTAACGGTGTAATAACAGAACTTCTGAGGGGCTTCAATGAACAAGCGGGCGGCCTTCATAGCATTATTTGTAATGATAACTATGGCTTTGCATGTAATTCGGTTGTGAAATCCCTTTTTATAGTAAGTAAAGAGCGGATCGTTGAAGCAAGTCTGGATGATTACATCTATACGAGAAGAATCTCTACAGAGAATGGTGAAATTCGTATTGCAGATACTGACAATATCAATGGAGTATATGTTATGGTTGGAGATGAAAACCATCATAATCTAACATTTGTTGATATGGACGGCAAGGTTAATACTGTTCTTCCAGAGATTGATTATTTCATTATCAGTGATTCGTTCCTTTATTATATTGATAAGGATAAAAACTTGAAGTATGGAGGTATTAAGAGCGGTGTCTATGAAGAACAGGGAACTATTGCTGAGTCTGTATCCAGAATTTCTGATTACTGTATAGATGGGCATTTATACTTCTTGGTGGAAAATGAAGATTACTCACAAATCTTATGTGCCTTTAAGGATGGTAAGAAGATTAAGATTGCTCAAAGCACGAAATTTTCTGTTGATGGAAATTATCCATATGGTATTTCAACGATTGGGGCAATCAGCGTGGACGGAGCTTCACTGTATTATCAAGATATATGGACTGACTATTATACAATGGTGGATAAAGCACCATTGTATAGATATGATTTTGGGGCAGATGAGCCGGTTCTTATAGATGATGATGTGTATATTGGCTCCATGGATAGTGGCTATTTTCCAAATCTGATAGACAACAATTCGTTTTATTACTTAAAACATGAACAGGGAGATGATTTTGATACCAGGACCTATAAATGGTGTTACTATGATGGTTCGCGAGCAAAGGAAATTGTTGGTGGGATAAGAAAATGAACTATTAACTAAGCATTTACCATTATTAGGAGACAATGTATGCGGAAGAAATATGAACTTTTTTTGGCTGCGCTTGGTACTCGGAAATGTTTTGTTATTCTTAAGGATTGGTTGATCGTAGCGATTGGAATGATCTTTTTTTATACTGCTGCAAAAATAGCTGGAGCGAATAGTTCACAGATGGAGGAAGTTGCCATGGTGACTGGGGGAGGGCTTGCGTTCATGACGACATATAGTATTTCACAAATTGCGCACATTATGAAAGAAATAGAAAAGGATTGTAATAAGTAAAGAATAGGTGGGGATGACAATGAAGTGTAATAACTGTGGATGTGAATGTAGTGAAGATGCACTGTTTTGCAAAAAGTGTGGGGCAAAAATAGTTCCATTTTCGGAAAAGGTGGCTGATAATGCTCCATTAGGAAATTCTGCACCTGAGCATGTTATAGAACAAACTGAGAAAAAAAGGAGTAGTCTCCCGCTAATGGTCGGGGGAGTGTCTGCCTTGATCATAGCATTAGGAGTGTGGCTTTTCTTTTTTATTTCAAACAATAAAACGGATGATGTAGCGAAGATTGCACCTTCAGAGAGTGTTGAAAAAGTAGGGAAAAATGAAACAACAGAATTACCAGCTGCGAGCAATAATGAAGTACAACAAGATGCTGAAGCGGACAAAGCTCAGGATGCTTCATCTGTATATGTAGATTTTTATAATTCAAATTATTCTACACAAAAGGCCGTTCCTTTATTTGTAAACATGGATGAGGATGACGACTTGGAGCTGATTGTAATTTCAATCAAGGAAACACCAACCAAAAATGAAAACCTGATTTATGAAGATACTCTCCTTGAGGTATTTGACAAACAGGGAAGCACTATGGAAAAGGTGTTTTCTGATTCGGATCACGAAAGATATAGCATAATTGTAACAGAGGATGGAAGTATTGGCCTCATATATTCAACGCTACCAAATTATATTTACGACTTCGAGGGCGAAGAACAGTTCTATCATGTTTCTCTTTCTCATGGTGAAGCTGAAGAAATCAATATCCCGGAGAGCAAATATAGAGAGCTTTTACCAGGGGCAATTAGCTTAAATGAGTCAGGCAAAGCTTTCAAAAGTACGCGTTTAGAAGAAAAGAATCTATCTGATATAACACTATATAATTATTCTACCAGCATGATTGCAAAGCTTGTGGCAAAGGCAAAATCAGATGGGGAAGTGATAAATGATGCAATGTTTGTTAGTGATAAGAATGGCTTAGTATTATATGCTACATTAGGACCGTCTCAGGCTGATGTAAAGAGGCAAGGTTATGAAGATGATTATTATTTAGACAGCTATGCACGAGTAATATGTTTGGATGACAAGTTGAATGAGGCAGATCTGGGGGAGATAACGCTTGCTAATGTAAACGATGAATATGGGGATGATGATCTGACCATTGAAGGGTATGGGATTTATAAGTTTGATGATATCTGTCAGTATTATGTTGATGTATCTGGTGTTGAATTTGAAACCCAGTATAAATACGGTAATATTGATGGAAAACAACAACTCATAGACTCTGAGCTTGAGTTTTACCAGAATGAAAATGGCATTTATTGCTGCTCATACCGTGAGTGGGGGGAAGGATATCTGGCCACAGAGTATGTGGAAGTAACATTTGTGGATGGTCTATATAAGCAGTATGGATCATCAATTGTAACAGAAGCAGATATGGAGAGCATCGCTAGTAACTGGAACGATATTACTAATATCTGTACTGAAGAGATATATACTATGGACTATTTAGCAACGGATCCATTTGCGGGTGAAGGAATAATAGTAAATGATGTTGCCTTAGAGGACATAAGAAAAGGAACTAACGGAAAGTATTATATAACGTTTTCTTTCTCTGCCACTAATTCATATGAAGAGAGTATCAAGTATGATGGACATGTTTATTATACCTACAGAAGTGAGGGAACCACACTGGTTAGAGAAAATATCATCAATTACATTGACAAACTTGAGGCTTCAGAACTAGACCTTCCAGTATTGGAATGATTGATGGATTACAGTTAGCGGATTTGGAAGTCACAACGCTTCCAGTAAGGTAATAATATTTTAATATTCTTTTCATCCATAGTTTGTTTTATTTTAAATGCTGAATATATATAATCAGTGGTGCAGTACACGTAAGTATTAATGTTAATTAAATAAATGGTATAACCGGAGCAATCCGGCGACACAAAGCTATAGGGACTTACTGAGTCAGCCAGTTGCAAAAGGATATGAGAAGGCATTGCTGGCAAAGCAGTGCTTTTTCTTTTTAAGATAAATGTGAAAGAGAGGTGTTAGTTGATGGATGTTTTTATCAAAAGAAATTTGGTAATTCTTTCAATGGTGGCAATCCTTTTTGGGACGTTCTTCATTGGCACAAATAGGGTATATGCAGCAAGTGGGGATACAGTAGTTTATATTACGAAGACTGGAGAATGTTATCATTCTGGTGGCTGCAGTAGCCTTAGAAAAAGTAAAATCGAAACCACTTTACAAAGTGCCATTGATAGAGGATATAGAGCGTGTTCAAAGTGTAAGCCAGGAATTCTGGATGCTTCAAGTGATGCGCTAACGAATTCAAAAGTATCAGCTTCAGCTATAACAAAAACGACAGTTGTGGTTAACGCTGCAACGGACACCATTGAAGATCTTAAAACATACAAGGGAAACACTAAAGAATTCAATGCATATACATATTACATAAGCAATACAGATCTTCAGTTAGCAATAGGTCCTGATGGAGATAAACTACTGAAACACTTTAATGATTATGGAAAAGCAGAAGGAAGAAAAGCGAATTAGCACATTGTGAATTTGTAGGGGCATTTATAGAAAGGAGTCCAAGAATATGGGAATGAATCTTTTCGCTGGGTTGCTTGCTTCAATAATGATGATAGGTGGAGTTATGACAACTCCTGTTAATTTGGTATTTAATGACAATAGTGTAGCATTATTGTCCACGGCTGCAGCCTCTACAAAAGGGCAGGACAATGCTGTAAAGCAGGCAAAGAGTTACTTGAAAACTATGCCATTTTCAAGACAGGGACTTATAGATCAGCTTTCGAGCCCTTATGGAAGCGGATTCTTGGAAGAGGAGGCCGTTTATGCAGTTGACTACCTTGAAAGCAATAAATTGGTTGATTGGAACGAACAGGCTGTTAAGTGTGCTAAGAATTATTTGAAGACCATGGCATTTTCACGTGCGGGACTTATTGATCAGATGTCTAGCGATTTTGGCTCTCGATTTACAAAAGAACAAGCGGAAATTGCAATTAGTACGTTAGAATCTCAGAAGTTAGTCGATTGGAATGAACAGGCTGTTAAATCGGCGCAGGATTATTTACAATTTATGGATTTCTCGAGACAAGGACTTATTGAACAGCTATCTAGCCAATATGGCTCAAAGTTCACAAAGGAACAGGCTGAGTATGCGGCGACTGCTGTGGGGTTCTGATTGGAATCAAAGAATTGCAGATTTAGGATCAATATCCATTAAATTGGGATAATTAAGTACAATAATAAGGTAGAAGTCAAAAGGCGAGCTATCATGTGGCTTGCCTTTTGCCATGTTCCGGTAATATTCAATTTATGGTACACTCGGATAATCGTGTTAAAATATATGTGATAATGATTTGTTTTTTGTGGGAATAATAATGAAAAACAATAATAGAATCCTGTGTACACCAGCTAATGGTTTTGTCATAGTAGTGACAATTTGTGTGTTGGGAATCATTACTGATTTTGCTACAGGACAGGTGCTTTTTCATAACCAAGGAAATGAAAGAATTGGATTAGTATTTTCTGTTTTTGGATCCTATCTATCGTATTGCTTATATCCTGCAGTAGGAGTGTGTTTATATTTAGGCGAAAGAAGAAGCAATGAGCTTCTTGCCAACATTTTACTACCTACGTCGTTCGTAATAGCAATTCTGTTTGCAAAGAGACTACATGGAGCTAAGGTAGAGTTTGTTTTATCCAATTATACAAGTTTACCTATTGAATGGTGGCCGGTAACTCAATGGCTTTTTTGGATGACATTGTTCTCATGGGTGCCTTTTGTGTGTTTTAAACTCTTTGATGATTACGATTCTAATAAACTATGTTTTACAGGGGTGACAATTCTGGGAGTTGGATTAGTATCTGAAGCAGTAACAGTCTGGAGTAGAATCATTCCACCAACGTTATTCTCTGAGTTTAGGGGGATAAATATTCTGAGTATATTAAATCCATTTGTGATGTTGTCGTCATGGGGGCGTATGCTCGAGTATTCGTTACAGAATTATGATCCCGCTGACTATTGGCCGAATGGAAACATGATTGCTGCTGCGTTGACTCTGAGTTTGCCGTTATTAACAGATGTTATAAAAGAACGAAGTGACAATAAGAATACATTGGCATTTACTGTGCCTTTGTTCTTTGTAGTTATGTATGGACTCAATAGAGTTCAAATTACAGAACGAAGCTTGAGTGATGTTTGCATTGATGCCTTGGTTACCTACTTATTATTGGTGGTTTGTGGATTAGTGGCGTTTTATCCAATTCGGCATGATGGGGAGCAAGAAGAAACAAAAAAATGAATCTTAAAATCTGAACTGAATACTATAAAAATTTCGTTTACCGATAATTTGCATGTTACAAAATACGCTTTATGAGCAAAAAGCAGAATGAGAGGAAATAAAACAATATGAAAAGATTTTTGCGTAAGATAAATGTATTTTTAATTCTCATAATATGTACAGTATGTCTGTCAGGGTGTGTGCGTTTTAACACTACTATCAATGTTAAGAGTAATGGAAAACTTGATGTTTCTATGCTCTATGCTGCTATGGATATGTCAGATTATGGCTATGACTCAGATTCATTCACCGAAGAACAAAAGAAGGAATATATTGATCAAGGTTGGGATGTCGAGGATTATAGCCAAGATGGTTTCAATGGAGTTCTTATCAGCAAATCTGACATTACAGTAGATGAATTGACTTCTTCTATAAAAAATACTCAATCAGAATTATCGGAAGAGGCTGGCACGTTATCTTTTAACAAGCAGGGGCTGCAATATACTTTTGATTGGCAGGTGTTTGACAAAGCAGAAGGGGAGCAGATTACAGCATATAAGAATTATTTTACTATGAGCGGTGGTTATATGAACTTTAAAGTGACGCTTCCCGTAAAACCATCGGTTCATAATGCAACATCGGTGTCAAATGATGGAAAAACATTAGAATGGGATCTTCTGGATTTAGGGCCTGAACAAAATATACATTTGGAATTTACTCTTATAAATATCAAATTAATTATTTTAATAATTGTTTTCATTACGATTATAGGCATCATTATCTGGAGTATTGCTATCGCATGGGTTATTAAAACTAATAAACAAAAAAGACTTCAGATTGAGATGGTTAATAATCAACGTACAAATCAGTGAGTTAGTGATGATAATGCTATGAACGAGAGGAAAAGAAATGTTTTGTAAGATGTGCGGTGCAAAAATAAAAGATGATGCCCTTTTTTGCCCTAAATGTGGAAATCGATTAACAGATCATGTTGAAAATAGTAAGATTAAAAACAATTATTCAGTAGAAGAGTCACATGGTGAAGATCCGCACTTTATAGAAGAACCTGAAAAAGTACATGCAAAAAAGACCAGCTCTTTTCCAGTTTGGATTATTGTTTTCTTAGTAGTAGTATTCATTGGTGTGTTTGCCGTAATCATTGGCGTTAAAATTATTTACGACAAGAATCATAATGGGAAAACAACTATGATTCAAGAAGAGGTATTAGAAGATGAAAATGATACAATAATTTCTTCTGATATAGCAGATACTACAAACCATACTACGACAAGCGTAGCGACAACAGGAGATACAGTAATAAAAGGTGATGAAGTAGAAAATACAGAAAAATCCGTTGATGAGAATGAAAATGTTACTGATTCAGTAGAAAGTATTGATGTTGAAGCAGAAGTAAAAGCTGTTCGAGAAAAATACGATAGTATTGTCAATATGATTCAAAAAGGTGATTGCCGTGAAGTAATTATTGATAACGATATTACTGGTTATTTCTCAGATGATATAAAGGCCATATTGGTTAATAAAGGATATGATGGGAACGAGTATAGCAGAAAGTACTATTTTGATGATGGCAATCTGATATTTGCATATTTTGAGGCGGATGATGCTTATAGACTATATTTTAAGGATGATCAATTGTTTAGGTGGAGGTATAGTAAAAAAGCCTCTGATCCCCAAAATGCTGTGAACCATGATGAAGATTATGTTGATGAGTATGATCATTTAGAAGAGTATGCTATAGATGAAGCCTATTCTATGGCATCTTGGATACGTGGTTACTAGTAGAATAATCGCCGTAGTATTGTTTGATTTGAATTCTATGGAATAAAATATTAGAAAGGCTATTCTATTATTCGTTATCTGAAGCCCAAGAGATATTCAACAAATATAGAATCGTAACAGGAGGGAAAAAGCAATGAATATCAAAAACTTTGAGAACGAAGGCAGGAAATTTGTGGCTAATATGGGCAACTTCCATGTTTTGGAGTACATGCAGGATGCCAGTGTTTCTCCGGCAAATGCCACTACTGAATATTTTATGAGCAAGATGGGAGTTCATAGAAGACAGCTGGCGATTGAACTGGATGGTAACAATTCTGCAATCATCCAGGCAGGAGCTATGCAGTGGATGGCAGGTAATGTTCAGGCTACGTCTGGAGTAAAGGGGGTTGGCGATCTTTTGGGAAAGATGGTAAAGGGGGCTGTAACAAAAGAGTCTGCAGTTAAACCTGAATATGTCGGAAATGGCTGGCTTGTTCTTGAGCCTACTTACAAATATATAATTCTTGTGGATGTTGCATCTTGGGGACCTGGTATTACCATTGAAGATGGCATGTTTTATGCATGCTCGGGAACTGTTAAAAACAGTGTTGTCTCCAGAAAGAATCTCTCATCAGCAGCGCTGGGAGGAGAAGGACTCTTTAACTTAAGCCTTTCCGGAAATGGAATAGCAGCTCTTGAGAGCAATGTTCCATATGCAGAGCTTATAGAGGTGGAACTTAATAATGATACACTTAAGATAGATGGTAACTTGGCAGTATGCTGGTCTTCAAATCTTGATTTTACTGTTGAAAGATCTACAAAGACACTTCTTGGCTCGGCAGTAAGCGGAGAAGGACTTGTTAATGTATATAGGGGAACAGGAAAAGTTCTCATGAGTCCGGTTGCACCAACTAACTCATTATATGCGTCAACGAACACTTTAGCTGCAAAGGCCGCAGCAATTACCAGCAATACTTTTGGTAAATAGATAAAAAAAGATAAAGAAAGTTGCCACCGCTACTGTGGCAACTTTTTTATGTTCTGTGATATATTTCAACTAGCAGGATTGAAAAAGATTCCTACAATAAAGATTATGGTGCAAACAGGAATTGCAACGATTATTTTACCGGGAGACATTGTCCTAAATCCTGGTGCAAGGTAAGATGCTGCAGATATCTCAGGATTATCTGATGAGAAATTTTTTCCTTGGGACCTTAATAGAGCGGACTTGAGCTCTTTTACTGAATTGTTGCGCCTTGTGGGATCCATCTGGGTACAACAGTTGATGATGGAATCAAATCTATGATGGTTTACTGTCAGTGAGGCTGATGCTTCTCTCATAATGACGCCAAGTGAATATATATCGGTTTGTGATAATGACTCACCGAAAGCGCATTGTTCATGAACTGTGTACCCTTGCGTGCAAAGGAGTACAGTACCAGAACTGCGGTTATTATTTGAGGGCTTGTACTTGGCTGCATTGAAGTCAAGGAGCATCACATTATCAAAACTAGTTATTATTATATATGAGGCTTTGATATCCCTATGAATTAGAGGTGGATAGTGAGAGTGTAGTTTTTTCAGAATCTAACAGAGGCTGATCAAGTAGTTACAAATCTGATCAAATGAAAGCTTTTTTGAATCAAGTATCTCTTTAAGAGTAGTACCAGGTACGAATTCTTCAATAAGGGTATTGTTTTCTTCCTTCTATACTTAAATACTTTTTATACACTGATAACGAAAAAATTTTTAAAAATTTTTGCCACAGAATATTTTCCCCTCGTATAAATAGATGTAAACAAAAACAACACAATAAAAAACTCTGAAGGGAGATCAAAGATATGGCAAAGACATTAGCAAAGGTATTCATCATCATGACACTGGTATTTGAGGGAATGACAATTCTTGGAATGAGCACATTCTATCCTGTACTTGCAATTGTAAGTGGCATCGTAGTTTTAGCAGTTATCATTTATCACATCATCAAGAAATTTGATAAGAAGAGATATGTTACTATTTCTGTGAAGAAGGCAGCAATTGCCTGAACTATATAAATAAATACAACCCTCCCACTATATACACACAGTTCAAGATTTTCCACATTAAAGACAGTGTAAGCACTTACACTAGAAAAAACTTACTGATATCATCAAGATGTCAGTAAGTTTTTTGTTTTTGATGGGACTTTTATAGGAGGCCTGCTATGGGAGATGGAAGATTTGATCTTTTAACATTTGGTGAGATTATGCTTCGACTTTCCCCGCCCAACTATGAGCTTATGACACGGGGAGATGTGTTTGATAAGCGTGCAGGCGGCTCCGAGCTTAATGTAGCGTCCGGTGTTGCTCTTCTTGGGCTTCGTACCGGCGTTATATCAAGGCTTCCAGCCAATGCTCTTGGGACTTTTATCAAGAACAGGATAAGGTTTGAAGGCGTCTCTGACGATTACCTTATCTACGATGAATCTCCTGAAGCACGACTTGGAATTTACTACTATGAAAACGGCGCAGCACCACGTAAGCCTTCCATAGTTTACGACAGGATGAATTCCTCTATCACAAGGATTTCACTGGATGAGATTCCTGACAGCGTATACTCAAGCACCAGGATGTTCCATACAAGTGGAATTTCCCTTGCTCTTAACAAAAATACAAGAGAGGTTGCTACAGAGCTTATTAAGCGCTTTAAGGAAAATGGCGCCAAGGTTTCTTTTGACTGTAACTACAGAGCTAATCTCTGGAGCGAAGAAGAGGCCAGAAATGCTATAAACGCCATACTTCCATATGTGGACGTACTCTTTGTATCTGAAGAGACATCACGCCGCATGATGCAAAAAAGTGGCGATCTTACGGATATTATGAAGAGTTACACAAGGGATTATCCAGTAAAGATAGTCTGCACCACTCAGAGAGAAGTTATTTCTCCCAAGAAACACAATTTTACTTCGACTATATACAGCGCTGAGAGTGACAAGTTCTATACAGAGGATCCTTACAAGGATATCGATGTAATAGACAGGATTGGATCAGGAGATGCATATGTCTCAGGTGTCCTTTATGGACTGCTTAAGTATGATGATCCAGAGAAAGCTCTTTTCTACGGAAATGCCACATCAGCAGTTAAAAATACAGTGCCAGGTGATCTTCCAGCATGCGACCTTAAGGTCATTGACAGTATCATCAAAAATCACCACACTGATGGCCCAACAAGCGAGCTAAATCGCTGACATGCCCCCAAATTTGCCGAATTACGTTCGCCATAACGTATTTCCTTATAAAAAACCTCTAAATTGTGGAAGAAAATCCACGGAAAAAAGACCGGTCCCCAGCCGGTCTTTTTGCTTGTCTATCAGCGGGCGAAGCTATCTTGAAGCCACAATAGTTATTGACAAGGAAAGCTTAAATAACTAAAATCAAATTTAAATATAAACAGACGTTGAAGAGGAATAGTAACTGTAATCACGTTTCAGAGAGAGAGCTATTGGTGGAAGGCTCTTACGGAAAAACAGTGAACCTGCCTTGGAGTCCTGTATGAAAGCGAAAGCATAAATACAGCGTGCCCCGCGTTAAGGGTGTAAATGAAGTGAAATCTGCTGTTGCAGGTTTAAATAGGGTGGTACCGCCGAGCTTTCGGTCCCTGTTTTTAGGGATGCGAAGGCTTATTTTTTTGACAGACCTCGTATCCACAACTTCTATAGAAAGAAAGAGGAGAAAAAATGGCAGACAACAAGAAATTAGTTGCAGAGATCACATCCATGGATGAGGATTTCACACAATGGTACACTGACGTATGCATTAAGGCAGACCTTGTAAGCTACTCAAACATCAAGGGCTGCATGGTCATCAAGCCTGCAGGCTATGCTATCTGGGAGCTTATCCAGAAGCATCTTGATGCAAGATTTAAGGAGACAGGAGTTCAGAATGCATATCTTCCTATGTTCATTCCTGAATCACTTCTTCAGAAAGAAAAAGATCACGTAGAAGGCTTTGCTCCAGAAGTTGCTTGGGTAACTCATGGTGGACTTGAGCCTCTTACAGAGAGATACTGCGTTCGTCCTACTTCAGAGACACTTTTCTGTGATTACTACAAGGGAGAGATCCACTCCTACAAGGATCTTCCACAGGTTCTCAACCAGTGGTGCAGCGTAGTCAGATGGGAAAAGGAGACAAGACCATTCTTAAGGAGCCGTGAGTTCCTCTGGCAGGAAGGTCACACAGCCCACGCTACCATGGAAGAGGCTGAGGAGCGTACACAGCAGATGCTGAATGTATATGCTGATTTCCTTGAAAATGATATGGCAATCCCTGTTATCAAGGGTCAGAAGACCAACAAGGAGAAGTTCGCAGGCGCAGAGGCTACATACACAGTAGAGGCCCTTATGCATGATGGAAGAGCGCTTCAGAGCGCAACCAGCCATAACTTCGGCGATGGGTTTGCCAAGGCATTCGGAATCCAGTATGCAGGAAAAGATAATCAGCTCCACTATGTATGCCAGACTTCATGGGGACTTACAACCCGTACGATCGGAGCTATGATCATGGTACACGGCGACAACTCAGGTCTTGTAGTACCTCCTAAGATCGCTCCAATTCAGGTTGTTGTTATTCCTATCCAGCAGAAGAAGGAAGGCGTTTTAGAGGCTGCAAGAGACATCGAAAAGAGCCTTTCAGACTATAGAGTTAAGACAGATGACACAGACAGAACACCAGGTTTTAAGTTTGCTGAGCAGGAGATGAGAGGTATTCCTGTCCGCATTGAGATTGGACCTAAGGATCTTGAGGCAGGCAAGTGCGTACTTGTAAGAAGAGATACCAGAGAGAAGATCGAGTGTGCTATTTCTGATGTTTCAGCAAAGGTTGGCGAGCTTCTTGATACAATCCAGAAGGATATGTACGCAAGAGCCAAGAAGCACCTTGAGGAGCATACATTTGCAGCTCACAATAAGGAAGAGTTTGCAAACGCCTTCACAGAGACCAAGGGATTTGTTAAGGCAATGTGGTGCGGATGTCAGGAATGCGAAGACAAGATCAAGGAAGATTACAACGTTACCAGCAGATGTATTCCTTTTGAGCAGGAGAAGCTTTCAGATACCTGCGTAGTATGTGGCAAGCCAGCAACCAAGATGGTTTACTGGGGAAGAGCATACTGATAATTTTAACCAAAAAAAGACCTGAGCAGTTTTCTGCTCAGGTCTATATTTTTACCATTTTATCTTGTCATCATGTGGGCGTAATGCTGTTTTTTGTAGCTGTACATGCGCTTGTCAGCAAGCATCAGCACGGTATGAGTGTTTTTATCCTCGGTTTCATGCCTGTAGGCGTAGCCATAGGATACGCTGTGATTGATCTCCACATCTACTTTATCAAGCTCTAGAAGTGTTTCATCAAGTTTCTTTAAAAGACCATCTAAAGTGTCTGGGTCAATGTCTTTTATCATTACAACAAATTCATCGCCGCCAATTCTTGCACAATCACCGATGCCTTCAAAGGTCTTGGCAAGAGCCTGGGCAAAGGATCTAAGAAGCCTGTCTCCTGCAGGATGTCCAGAGTTGTCGTTGACCTCCTTAAGTCCGTTAAGGTCAAGGCTGATGAGGCAGAAATCATGATCTGATCTATCCAGCGCAGCCATTTTTTCATCGAAGTCGACTCTGTTTGGAAGGCCTGTAAGGTTGTCAACATAGGCAATCTTTGTAAGGGCCTGGTACTCTTTTTTTCGGGCAAAAGAGTGAGTCATGAAAATAAAGTAGTTAAGCAGCTGCATGACAACAAAGATGATGGATCCAAATGGGATCAGAATAATATGGAACCAGCTCTGTCTGTAATCTGCTATCTTACCAATGACTGAGGTAAGGGAGTAAGCCAAAAGCGAAACAGAAAGAACTGTAAGCCCCACCATTGTCACTATCAGCGAAGAATTCTTGGATTTGCTCCTTATATCTATATAGTCATAGGCTACAAGAAGGCCAAAGCCTACAAATACCATAAGATAATATGGTCCTTCAAAGTGGTTTAAATGAACGATATTTGAGAAGTGAAGAACCATGAACAGGAGCGAAAAGCCTAAGGTGGCGCTACCCATTATAATAAGTATCTTATTGTTCTGGCGCTTATGAAGGTCGTAAACAATGAGGTAAATGCAGGGTGCAATAAGGTACAAAGAAACAAATTCCAGGGTAGTTGCCATTCCTGAGGGGACGATAAGGTCCATAATATCAAAGGCTGTAAGTGTCCATACTCCAAGGATTATGGTCAGAAGTGAACAAAACAGCTGATTGGTAACACCAGGAGCCCCCATGTAAAAGATCAGTGAGATCACAAAGAATACCATTCCGAACACCAGAAGGAAACATCCTGTAAAGAACGGGAAGATTACGGACTGGTGAAGGGATCTGTATATATCTTCGTACTGGCCGATCATAGGGTTTATTAGATTGGCTTTTGTTTCGTTTTCGATAACAGTAAGGTTTATTGACAGCTTTTTTCCCGGATAGTCAGAGGGAAGAGCAATAGGCTGATAGCTTATTCCCACAAAGTCATTGCTGTGAGAATCAGTATACTGGCTGTCGATCAAAACTCCATCTAGATAAACCTCATAAGAGCAGAACTGGGATTTGAAGAACAGGTACGGAGTGTCAATGCCAAGATCCATAAGAGGCTTTGAATAGTAAAGAACTATATTATCACCCTTTGCAAATTTGGTTTCGAGCTGATCTCCAAGTTTTTCCAGGTCAGTGTTCAGGTATTGCTGATTGTGGTAAGTAACAGTCCAGCCACGTTCCAGCTTATAGACCATATGCTCTGGTTTAAAGAAAAAGAGCATGTGTGCAGTGTAGAGGAAAGCAACCACCATAAGCGTTGAAAGTGTTATGAGCGAAAAAATCTTACGCATGTACAACACCTCCCTTCGCAATAGAGTTCTGATGCTCGCGTTTCATCTCGTACATTCTGTTATCAGCAAGCATATATACTTCCTGAGCTGAGCCTGATGGAACCTCGTAGCTGTAGGCATAGCCGTAGGAAGCGCTATACTGGAAACGCTGTTCTTTGCGGTTCCAGTCATTGATCATTGAATAGAGATTGTGGATCCTTCTTGTGCAGTTTAAGGCCCTGTCCTCTGTAAGGACAACGATAAACTCATCACCGCCCATTCTGCCAACCAGGTTGGCATCCCAGAAGGAGTCTGAAAGAATTGTGGCAAATCCGGCAATCAGTCTGTCGCCTTCGTGATGTCCTAAGTTGTCGTTGACTTCCTTAAGTTTGTTAAGGTCAAGGCTGATAATAGTGTATGAGCCATGTTCTGAGGTCAGCATTTCCATAACCTGCTCGCAGCGGGCTCTGTTTGCCAGGCCTGTGAGCGGATCAGTATATGCCAAAGAAGATATCTTGTTCTGCATGGTATCAAGGTCAGAATTGTAGATAACATAGAGCATGTAACTTACAAGAAGACCTGACACAAAGATAAGTGATCCAAACATGAAACCGTTTATAGAAGCAATTGAGTCACTAATATCAGGAGTAAACTTCCTGTAATTGTATTTGACGATATCCAGGATAGACAGAATCATCAGGATAAGAAGGCCAAGAGCAAAGACATTGTCTGACGTCACAAGTCTCTTTTTCTTGTTCTTATAAGAACCGATAAAGGTTTTGATTATCATCGCCACAGCAAAGGCGCCTTCAGAACCTGCCATGGAATGAAGGATTGGTGTATATTCGTATATTCTGCCTTTTCCAAATACACAGAACACAAAGACAATACAATAGATGATACAGTTGAAAATAAACAGAAACTGGAATGCTTTTTTTAGCCTGTCTTTATAGACAGACATGAAGTAACCGATTATTGCAGTTGGAATGTTGTAAAGAGATGAATATTCCATGATCATGTTTAGATTGGAATTATCAGTAATGAGGTCAATGATCCCGTAAAACGAATAGGTATAAAGGCCTAGCATAAGTGAAATGAAACCACTAAAGAACAGTCGGAAATCATTGTTGTGGTACAGCACCATATATGGAGACAGCGCCATCAGGATAACGCCTAGAACTATAAGGAACGCTCCAATGACGATGTTACGCCTCATGGAAAGGATTCGCTCTATAAAAAGAGAGTTCTTGTCCCCGATAATAACTGTGGTGAGACCAGAAAATGAATGGATTCTGGATCCTGTAAGGATTATAGTAAGCTTTTTACCAGCGTAATCTTTGCCAAGAGGGAATACGTTGGAATGCTTTGGAACGGATTTTTTATTTTCCCTATACTCTCTTCCATAGGTGTAGATCATCTTGCCGTCAAGGTATACGTCAATTACAGCATGGATCGTGTACATTGAGCCGCAGGGATTTGCGATGCCAACATCTGGAAGAGTACCTGAAATAGTTACAATCTCGCCGGAGTCCACAACGCCTATATTAGAATTGGACAGACTGGTAGAATCTAATTTATCGCCCTTAAAAGTGATGGTCCATCCATCATCAAGGGCGTAGCGAGAGGTATCACTAACAAAGAATTTATTAGAAGATAAGATAGCAATGGCTACGATCGCGATGAGCACAAAGGCCGGGATCAGTTTGTCTAGCCGTCTATAGTTCCATAATTTCATACATTATTCCTCATGATTACATACATTAAGTATATTACCATAACGATAAAATTCCTAGTCAATTATTCACAAATCTAGGTCTTTAGGCTATTATGAAGGTATGAAGATAGAAATACCAAAGAATGCAAAGATGATACTTGATACCATGCACGAAGCAGGGTATGAGGCATATATTGTTGGTGGATGCGTAAGGGATGCGATCCTGGGAAAAGAGCCATCGGACTGGGATATTACCACCAACGCTCTTCCAGCTCAGGTAAAAGAGCTGTTTAGAAGGACCATTGATACAGGAATAGAGCATGGAACAGTTACTGTAATGGCTGGGAAAGAGGGCTATGAAGTAACAACCTACCGTATTGATGGCAAGTACGAAGACAGCCGCCATCCAAGCGAAGTTACCTTCACCAGGGACCTGCTTGAGGACATGAAGCGAAGGGATTTCACCATAAATGCCATGGCCTACAATGAAGAAGAGGGCCTGGTTGACAGGTTTGGAGGCATAGAGGACCTTAATAACCGGATAATCCGCTGTGTTGGAGAGCCTACAGAGCGCTTTACCGAGGATGCACTCAGGATAATGAGAGCTGTCAGGTTCGCTGCACAGCTTGCCTACGATATAGAAGAGAAGACAGTTGCAGCAATAAAAAAGCTGTCGCCTACCTTAAAAAAGATAAGCGCTGAGAGAATACAGACTGAGCTTGTAAAGCTCCTTACATCTGATCATCCGGAAAAGATAAGGCTTGCTTATGAGCTTGGCATCACAGCAGTTGTCCTTCCAGAATTTGACAGGTGCATGGAAACTGAACAAAAGAACATCCACCACATGTATAACGTGGGAGAGCACACGGTAGTAGCACTTGAAAATATAAGAAATGATAAGCTTCTTCGTCTGACCATGCTGATGCATGACTTTGGCAAACCTGCTACAATTACTGTAGATGAGGAAGGTGTTACACACTTTAAAGGTCACGCAGCCCTTGGCAGCAAGATGGCAAAAGACATATTAAAGCGCCTTAAGTTTGACCGGGATACCAGGGACCGGGTAAGTAACCTCGTAAAATACCATGACGACAGGTATGAGCCGAGGCCCTCAGTGATCAGAAGGGCCATTAACAGAGTGGGAGAAGAGGATTTCCCTCTTTTGTTCGATATAAGATATGCGGACACCATGGCTCAGAGTACATATATGAGGCAGGAAAAGCTCCTGCTTATAGAAGAGACCAGAAAGGTATATCAGGATATAATAGACCAAAAGGACTGCGTAAGCTTAAAGAGCCTGGCAGTTAATGGAAAAGATCTGATATCACTGGGAATTAAGCCCTCTAAACAGATGGGGGATATTTTAAAGGCAATGCTGGAGGATGTTTTAGAGGATCCATCCAGAAACACCAAGGATTTTTTGCTAGAGCCGGAGCGCCTAAGAAATAAGTACATGAAGGATCAGACTTGATTGGAGGATACGGTGTTTAGAACTAGAAAGGCTTTGAGAATAACGCTATCAGGTGTGCTTTTAATGGCGATGCTTGTTTCTTCGCCCCAAAGCATAACCTGCGCGGCTGAGAATGCAGACAAAGTCAGTGTATCTCTTATAGGTAAGTATGACTCTTTTGACACAGCAGCCATAAGAGACATTGATACTGTAAAAAAGCAGATAAGATTCAGAAATCACAAGACAGGTAAGACCTACA
>Ga0256405_10003878_pt1 | contig 29702 bp, 22 predicted proteins | sample RumenRJG_02DNA_FD_189096 | JGI IMG/M metagenome (GOLD analysis project Ga0256405, IMG submission 189096) | Bovine rumen microbial communities from Lethbridge, Alberta, Canada - RJG_02 | ecosystem: Host-associated > Mammals > Digestive system > Stomach > Rumen | place: Canada: Alberta... | reverse complement strand
TATACCTCCTATATCGACGACTTTCTCTATCAGCTCGTCGGCCACAGGCCGGGAGACCGGGTGGAGGTGAAGGTCACCTTCCCCGAGGACTACGGCAAGGAGGAGCTCAACGGCAAGGCGGCGGTCTTCGACACCACCGTCAACTATATCCTCTCCACACCGGAGCTGACCGACGAGTTTGTCGGGGAGAACCTCTCCGGCTACGGCGTCTCCACGGCGAAGGAGTTTTACGACTTTATCCGGGAGGACTACGCCGACAGCAAGATCCGCACCTGGCTTGCCGGGCAGATCCGCGACGGGATCGCCGTGCGCGAGGTGCCGGAGGCCGTCGTGGACCATCAGGTCGAGCAGGCGGTGGAGTATTACCGCAGCTACGCGGAGAGCTACGGGATGTCGTTTGAGACGTTTTTGAAGAATTACGCCGGCGTGACCGAAGAGGAATTCCGCGCCGAGAACAGAAAACAGGGCGAGACGCAGGCGCGCTACGTCCTCGTCTGCCAGGCGATCGCCGAAAAAGGGGAGATCGTCACCGACGACGCGGCGGTCGCCGCCTACTTCAAGGCGCAGGCCGCGCATTACGGGAGCGAGGATTACAGCGGCTTTTACGCTTACTACGGCGCGCCGTTCGTGCGGCAGACGGTCATGCAGAACCAGGCGCTGGAGCTCCTTGTCGAAAAGATGGTAAAGGGCTGAGGCTGAAAGGAGAAGGGTATGAAACGGTCGTTCCGCTTCCCGGCGCTCTTTGCCGCGGCGTGGCTCTTTTTCGCCTCGCTCGCTCTCCCCGCCTTTGCGGCGGGCGGCGTGGCGCTCTCCGCCTCCTCCGCCGAGGGGGTCGCCGGCGGGGAGGTGCGCGTCTCCCTGCGGGTGGAGAAAAACGCGGGCGTGCGCTCTCTTTCCTTCACGCTCGGGTATGATCCCGCCGTCCTCGCGCCCGTGCGGGCGGAGTACGGCGCGGACTTCGGCGGCGATTACGCGACGCCGGTCGTCCTCTCCGGGGAGGGAACGATCCTCTTCAACCGCGTTTTTACCAAAGAGAACAAGACCGTCGGCGTTTTTGCCGAGGTGACCTTCCGGATCCTTTCCGCTCCGGCGGGGGAGACGGCGCTGACCCTCGCGCGCCGGGGGGAGAAGGGCTGGACGGTGCTCTCGGACGGCGGGGAAGCGGAGATGACCTTCACTCCGGGGAAGATCACGGTCCGCCCGGCGGAAACGCCCGGACCCGTCACAGCGGAAACGGAGACCGCGCAGACCGCCGCGCCGGACACCGCCGCGCCGGATACGACCGTCCCCGCGGGGACGCCCGCCGAGAGCGGGACCGCGGCCCCGGCAACGGGACCGGCGGAAACAGCCCCGGCGCCGGCGGGCACCGGGGAGAGCGGAACGGCGCCCGCCGCCACCGCGCCCGCGGAGGGGAGCGGGACCGCCCCCGTCTCCGGCGGAGAGGAGGAGACCTCCGGCCGGATCCTTGCGGTCCTCGGCGTCGCCGCCGCGCTCGCCGCCGCCCTGCTGCTCCTCTTCCTGCAAAAGAAGAAAAAGAAATAAAAGAAAAAAGAAAAAATCTGCGCCGCAATTCCTTGACAGACGCGGCGGCAGATGCTATACTATATCTCGCCGCCTTCCCGGCGGCTCTCTGCCCGTGGCACAGCTGGATAGCGCGTGAGACTCCGACTCTCAAGGTCGCAGGTTCGAATCCTGTCGGGCAGGCCAAAAACCCGGGTTTTCCAACCCGGGTTTTTCTTTACTCAAAACGCTCTGAAACCCTTGATATCACCGGGTTTCAGGCGTTTTTCCTTTTGAAGCGAAAAACAACTTGAGACCGTTAAAAGCCGTTTGCGTTGCACCGCGGTTGCACACGTTGCTGAAAAACTGACAACATATGGTCGAGAAGTTATAGTTTTTCCAAGAGATTACATATAAGGTGATGATATGGTTTTTGCAAAAGCAGAAATCCTGATTCTTAAAAAACTTTTTTGCTTTCATTTGCCGGTTGCAGGAGCGTGTCCTCGACAATACCCGGTAAATGGATCGGATCCGCCTGAAGCATATTACAAAACTTGATCAATCTTCTTACCTTCCGGACATCCGTGCTGATATCCGGGAAAAGAAGCTCCTCTGTTTCCGTTTTACAAAGAATACCGTAACCGGTATGAAATCTTCCTTCCACTTCATAATCTCCGGCGTGAAGCTGATAGATTGTGAGATGTTTTTTGCCGTCAGACATAGGCCGGTTCCTCCCGCGGTACGAATTCATCCAGCTCTCCGATATTGATCCCGCATTCCGTACAAAGGAGAAGCGCCGTCCCGAGCTTCGGTTCCACCGTGCCTCGTTCAATGTTCAGGATTTCCCTGTCGCTTCGGTTGACCCGTTCCGCTAACATTTCCGCCGTTAAACCCAAGCCTTGCCGCATTATTCGAATTCTCTTTCCCAGATCAACCCAACACGTTGAGTCCTGTTTTGTCATCTCTTTTTTCCTCATAATTCCGTATTGTTGATACAAACGGTATTATATGGAAAAACGTTGAAAAAGAACAGGAAACGCATTTCCTGCCAAGTGCTTTTCATATTGTTTGAAAGTATGTTGACAACTGAGGCCACAGGAGTTATCTATACTAAAAAAACATAAACGGCAGAAGAGTTTTTGTTGGAAAATCAAATTTATACATAAAGAGAATAACAAGAACAAGGAACAGCGAAGCGCGGGCTTCGCTGTTCCTTTGCGTTTCCGTTATTCCGGAATCATCAGTTTGTCTGCCGGAGTTTTTCCATCAGTACGTCCAGCCGGCTTTTGAACCCTTCTATGTTTTTCAGAAAGGAGCCGTCTATCGTACTGAAATCGAAAAGGTGCTTTTTATAGTCCTTGACCCGGCGGGACTTGTTGCCGGCGCCGCACGATTCTATCTCCAATCCCTCCTGCATCAGAAGCAATTCATCGCGCTCCTTTTGAGCATAACGCCCGGAAAGATAGCCGTAAGAGCCCACTACTCTCCAGTACGGGATCTCGTTGTTTTCCGGATCAAAGTATGGCCAGCTAGAATCGTCGTCCGGTCTCACACGGTCATACCCGAGACTTCTGCACAGAAACGCCTCAATATCTTCCCATCTCGTTACCTGCCCGGCGGGGACCTTCAGAAGGGCCGCGGCGTAATAGTTCTTTTCCAGTCTCTTTATCGGCAGAGCCGGGACGATCTGTACTTTCGGCGCAGCTGCGTATTCGCTCTTGATCTTTTCGATCGCCTCCGCGACCCGTTCCGCGTCGTCCGAGCCGTACGGATAGGAAGGCGCCTTCCGTCCGGCGACCTTTCCGTTATACACAAACTGTACCTTGATCACAGTCTGCGTTTTGCCGCCCCAATCCTCTTCCCCTATCGAAACCTTATACTGCGTGTTCTTCGGATGCGGAGCGCTTGCGTCAATCAGCAGACTCTTCTTCGGATAAAACGTGTTCGGCATCGGGTTTCCTCCTATCGTTTTTCTATATGATACACGAACTTTTATAAGTTGTCAAGAACTTATAGTGTTTTCAAAGGAACAATCATATTTGAGCAGATCGCATTGTCCGGGTTACAATAAACGAATTTCCAACACCATAGCGATTAATGCACCCAGATAAATAATTGAATGAATAATATGAATAAAATATAGCGTTTCTTCTTCCGCTTCATCGATATCCCACAGATACTGCGTCAAACTATCGTTCATCCGCATCACATTTACAACTTATGTATTGGTCGAGAGCATTAATCCGTTTAAAAATATAAAAAAAGGATTTTTTCTATTCTTGTGTAAATAATAAAAAGAGATTACTGTCGTTTAACAGGAGAGGAAAGGAGAGCGAAATCGTACATCAAAAACATATGAATTGCAAAAAACACGCAAATACAGTTAAAACATATTGACAAAGGAATAAGATCTGTTTATAATATAAATGTAAATTGCGATTATTTTGCAAGTGGAGGTTGCTTATGCTTCTTGAATTTAGTGTAAAAAACTACAAATCTTTTAAAGATGAAACAATTTTTTATATGACACCTAATTCGAGACAAACAGGTTTGGATTATAGCATTCAGGCAGAAAGAATTGGAACAAAGAATTATTATGGTCTTTCCTCTGCGGTCATTTATGGTCCTAATGCTTCCGGAAAAACAAATTTAATTGGCGCAATGGACACGATGAAGGCAATCGTTTTGCGCGGAAATATCAAAAATGCAGAAACGATTTCTTCTCCTAATCCTGCATCATATTTATTAGAATTGGTTCCAAACTGTAATGGAGAAGCTGCGCCAACATTTTTCTCAATTCGTTTTGTAGAACAGGGTATGGTATTTGATTATTCATTTTCTATGCTTCTTGGCAGTTTTATGGAAAAGGATTATCCAAGAAAGATAGTTAACGAAATTCTAAGAATTAACGGAAAAAAAATATTCGAGAGGGATGAATCACTGTCAGTAGCGTTCCCGCCAAAAATCAAGGCTTTTCTAAATAGTACTGTAACAAAAAAACTTCAAGTTGCGACGGGAATTGCAACGAATGGATTAAATAATGATGAATTGTTTCTTTGCAATGGATTCAAGTCTATTTTTTCAAAGGAACTTGCATCAATAGTGTTAAAATGGTTTGATGAGAAGTTTATTGTTATTTACCGTTCCGATGCAATTAAAGTTATGCGCAAATTTGCAGATCCTAAAGAGAATGCGATCTATGTAACAAAAACCTTAACAGAAGCTGCAAAAGAATTTGGCATTACTTCAAACGCCTTGGGATATAAAGCAGAGGAAGACAATATGGTTTTATACTCTTTGTTTGATAATAAACATCTCGCAGTTCCTGCAGAAGTTTTTGAATCATTTGGTACGATACGGTTCATTAATGAATTTCCTCTGGTAATCAGAGCGCTATTAAGCGGTGCAACTTTAGTAATGGATGAGTTTGACGCATCCATTCATCCAATGGCATTGATGAATATTATCAGCATTTTTCATAATGATGATATTAACAAGAATCATGCGCAATTGATTTTTAACACACACAATCCAATATTCTTGAACGCATCACTTTTTAGAAGAGATGAGATTAAGTTTGTTGAACGCGACGAAAATTTAAATACAAGCATCCAGTACTCTCTCTCCGATTTCAAAACCGCGGATGGAATCAGAAAAGGTGAAGACTATATGTCTAACTATTTTGTCAGCAGATATGGCGCAATCAAAGATGTTGATTTCTCTCCGCTATTGGAAGAAATAATCCAAAGGAACGGGGGGAATCAGTGATGGCCGAAAGAAATAACACTTACAAGTATGTTCTGACTGTTGAAGGTGAAACAGAAAAATGGTATTTTGATTGGCTTTCTGAGAAGATCAAGGATTGTGATACAATTTGTGATACCGTTTCTATAAAATCAACTGTTCAACAGAGTCCGATAAAGTTTGCAAAAGGTATCAATAATTTGACCACTCCTGTGATTTACCATATTTGTGATGTGGAGAGCAAAGAAACGGTACACGTTGAAAAGATCAAACAAATCCTAAAAGAAATGAAAAAAGCAAAGACTGACAAAAGGGTTGCGTACATATTGGGATACAGCAATTTCACATTTGAATTATGGTTGGTACTCCATAAACGAATCTGCAATGGTCACTTAAGCAACAGAACGCAATACCTTTCTCATATTAACAAAGCATTTAATGAAAACTTTGAAGATTTGGATAAGTTCAAGGCTCGCGATGCTTTCCACAGGTGTTTATCAAAGCTTACACTTGAAAACGTGAAGGCGGCGATTGATCGTGCAGAAATAATTACTAATATGAATGAAGTGAACGATGTTAAAATCAATACTCATTATGGGTATAAATACTATGATGAAAACCCTTCGCTTTCAATATGGAAAGTTGTAAAGAAAATTCTTGTGGATTGTGGCTATATAAAAACGGAAAAAGCATCATCATAGTTTGAAACAGAGGAATCCTTACAAAGCAATTAAAAGAAAAATCCAACTGCACTCATCGACCAGATGAGTGCTTTCCTTTTTTATTGTACCGATCAACTTAAAGCCAGCCTAAAACCGTATTGTTTAAAATAGACAATTTTTTTGAAATATTGTTGAAAAGTATTTACAAATCACAAAAGATAGTGATATAATGTAAATGCAATGGTAAAACCATTGTAATAAATTAAAAAGGAGCATGTCAATGAAAAAGATTCTTTCGGTTCTTTCGGTTCTATTGGTACTCACCATCTTTCTCCACATTTTCTCCTTTTCTGCCCTCGCAATCGACACAGACTCTGTTTACACAAACAGCACGTTTGGCTACTTCAGAGGTTCATTGTATTTCTATGATTATTGGACCGAGCCAAGTGGATTAGCCTATGAAAGAGTTGATGATTACGACGATTGGTCTTACTTGGCTTTGACTCTCACCGTGTGGTATCCATCCGGATCAGTAGCACAATCTTGTCCGCGCACCGGCGTCTTTGGCTCTCAAAGTTTTCAAATCGCATATTGGGGACTTGATAGTTATGAAGATTATCAAGGGGATTATACTGCGCAAAGCGTTAACGAGTTCATTTACGGAAATGACTCTTGGGGCTTTATTTTGATCGATTATTGGGATTATGATACAATGCACAGCTAAAGCATTGTTCTCTTTGGGTTTAACAGGTTTGTTTGTAAATTGATTTGAATTAACTGAAAAGAAAAAAGGGAGAATTTGTGATGAAGCGTAAGTTTTTATTAATAACTGTCGCGATTCTTATTTTCTCCCTTTTTTCTTCTTGCAATACGAGCGGGAAAACGATCTATCAGCCTTCAACGACAGACCGTTTCACCGATTCTCCCCCAAACACAACAGAGTCTGTATTTACAAAGAGGGGAGAGTATGCCCGATATGGTATCTCTGGTAAAAACGTACCACAAGATAAGATTTACAATTATTACGGTGAACCTATCGTCCTCTCCTATATCGTTACTTGTGAAAAAATAGGAATGGAAGTAGGCTTTTTGCTTTTTCTCGATGGCGTTCCTCAACACTATAAGTTGGAGAGTAGCACAAGCATTCATACTCTGTCAACCTATATGCAAAGCACCGATGTAAAAGCGGATGAACCATTAGAGATCTCTCTCAGTTTTTTGCCCTCAATCGGAAACAAAGGTGATATTTGTGGTCTTTATTTGATGCCGCTCTTTGAACCGTCCTATCTTCCATCTGAAGATTATCCTGTTTTTCTTGGAAAACACATTTCCCTTACCACGTTTCCTTGTTCCGTAAGATTTTACGAAAACGGTGCCGGAGAAAAGATACGTTCCACTTCTCTTTCCGAGAAAAAGATTGATGACAATACATTGGAAGCTTTGTCAGTTCCCAACAAAGAGTCTTTAGATAACAACTGCATTACCGCCCTTTCTTCTGCTTCAAGTAGTATTATAGATGTAAACGGAAAACAGACGCCTTTTTCTGTTATCGTTGCTGGTGGGGAAACCAAAGAGTATAGGACATATATTTTCGCGAATCACGCGCCGCTCTCCATAAACGGTTACGATTGTTTTTCTTCCATACTTCCAAAAGGATATACTCACTTTGGGGATTTTTCGCTCGATCTTTCTGGCTTGCCTAAATACAGTTCAATCTATGCAGTGACTGTCCCCTGTGGAGACAGTTATCACAATCGTTATTCTCTGTTGTTCAAATCTGGATCCAATCTCGTTGTCAACAACTATCTTGATGATGAAACAAAAGGCAGAACAGAAACAGAACTCTCTTCGCCAACTACGGATTCATCTGGAACAAAAGTTCAAGAGACAGAGCCGATTTCGCAGATAACAATACCGCCGAATTCTCCTGATCCGGAAACTGAATTTGTTTCAGTCGAAACTGAGCCGCCACATGAAACTTCAGAGACCATTCCCGTTTTTTCAAACGCGCTGGAAGAATTGAATCAAGCCTTGAACACCGGACGATACGGAAACAAGAACCTTTTCTCTACCGCAGTCTATGACTCTGCCGCAGATACTCTTTTTCTTTCCGGCGAAGGACTTTTAGCGGTAGATTTGTCCTCTGACAGGATCGTTGTTTCCTCCAAAAACGATTATGTGAAGGAAAAACGCTTTTTCGTAACCGAAAAAGGCTATGCTCTGCTATACCGTCAAACGCCTTTTCTTCCTTTAGACGAGAACAATCATGCAATTATTGAATATCTTGACAAAAACCTAAATACGCTTGATCGATATGATTTGAGCGTCATGCTTGAAAAAGAGCACTTTCCCATTTCTGAGTTTCCAAGCGATTTGTTGAGTTTTTGTCTTCTGTCAGACGAACATGTTGTTATTGGCGGCAGAAGTTGTATTTTTTCCGTCGACCTCGAAAGTGGAAGCATAAAACGATATGCTTTAACTCTTCCTGACGGGGCGCAAGATATTCGTTCAACAACGATTTGTTCTCTCTCCGCCTCTTCGTCCGGAGATCGCTTGCTTTCCGTTATCCAGCCGCTCTACTATTCGACAAATCGAACAAAAAACGCTATTGCCGTAATTGACTTGGAAGGAAATGTACTGCGGTTTTATCCCGATGATGATTTTGCTATAGACCATATGTGCGTTTTTTATAACGGAGCAATATTCGGCTCTGCTTATGATGCATCGCCTGTTGTTTCCGGACATGGCAGCGATCCCAATTCGCAGTTTTCCGGAAAGGTTAGCATCCTTTATTCCGACGGCACAAGAGTTATACAAAACATGTCCGAAAACAATGAATCTTATGCTCCCATTATTTCCGACAACGGTAAATATCTTGCTGCAAAAAGTAAAACCGACGGTTGTGTTCGCCTGTATGATGCAAAAGCAAAAAAGCTGATCGTCTCTTTTTATCCCGGAACTTCAGTTGGGTTGATCGGCGTTAGAAACGACGGTACAATACTAATAAAAAGCGGTTTGGAATACGCTTTTCTCGATCTTGATAACAGCAACTGATAAGACCGCAAAACGTATGAGGACAAAAGTTCTGTTCTCATACGTTTTGCATAGATGCCTAAAAGGAGTTTGCTTTGGAACTTGAAATTCGCGGTCTCACTAAAACGTACGGAAAAATCAAAGCTTTGGACAATATATCTCTTTCTTTAACCGAAGGAGTTTATGGTTTGTTAGGACCAAACGGCTCAGGAAAAACCACTTTGCTCAGCATTTTGGTAGGTCTTATCGAGCCAACAGCAGGAGAGGTTTTTTGGCAAGGGAAAAAACTCTCGGCAGGCGATCGCGGTTTCTACACGCTTCTTGGCTATGTGCCGCAAACCCCGGCGTATTATAAGAGTTTTTCCGCACAAGACTTTCTGCTATATTTAAGTGCGCTCAAGGACTTAGACCCAAATATAGCGCAACAACGCACAAAAGAAGTTCTACAATTGGTTGGTTTGGAAAACGAAGCGGAGAAAAAAATTGGTGCGTTTTCCGGAGGTATGCGACAACGCCTTGCGATCGCACAGGCAATGTTAAATGACCCAAAAATTTTGATTATGGATGAACCGACCGCAGGCGTGGATCCAAAAGAGCGAATTCGCTTTCGCAATATTCTTTCCCGCCTCTCATCCGGAAGAATAGTGATCCTTTCCACTCACCTGGTTTCAGATATCGAATATACCTCGGATCGGGTAGTTCTTCTGAAAAAAGGTCGGATTCTTTCTGTCGATACAGTGGAAAAGACGTGCCTGCAGGCGGAAGGAAAGGTGTATCAAGTCAAAGCGACCCCGTTATCCGTCTCCTCTTGGATCGAGCGTTACCCCGAGTGCAGTGTCATTCATGACGCCGACGGTTTTCGAGTCCGGATCATATCCGATTTTCCTGTAGAAGGAGCGATACCGGTCACAGCAACGCTTGAGGATGTCTTTGCCTATCATTTTCCGTTTGAGGAGGAAGAATAATGCTGATTTTCAAGTATGAATGCAAAAAGCTTTTTCCATCCTCTCTTTGTTTGATCTTTGTTTTGCTTTTTCTTCTGAATGCAGTATCTATCCTTGCAGATTATGTAAACGAAAAAAATTTAAAAAATGATTTGGTTTTTGAAACGGCGAACAGAGAACTGAAAACAAAACTCTCAGGTCAATTATCTGAAGAAAACAAAGACTTTTTGCAAGAAGAGTATACCAGACTTAATAATCTTCTTTATTATGGCAAGGGAGATCTGGGATTAACCGCGCTTTATACAGACAGTTTGGTCAAGGACCTGAGTTTGATTAGAAGCGTGAAGGAAGAGTACGACTATTTCTACACGTATGAAAACTACGCGAAATTAAAAGCTTCCTGGGGAAAAGAACAGAAAACAGCGCCGGAAGCATACCTGGCTGCTTTCGGTGAAAAAATCGAATCGATTTTTTCCTACAGAACTTTAAGCTTATATAAAGACCTTTCAGCCCAAAACAAACTGCTCTCTTATCATCGTTCGTCGCTTTTTCTTATTCTTTTTTTGCTGTTTTTTCTAACACCCGTTTTTGTTTCCGAGAGAGAGAGCCACATGGACATCCTGCTTTTGACAAGTGCGAGGCAAGGCACTGCCGCCGCGACCAGATACATCATTGTTTTTTTCACGATAATCGCATCGTCCTTGCTTTTTTTTGCAGAAGACCGTTTTTTATTTGAAATATTATATAGACCCGTTGGCAGCGAACTGCCGCTTTGCTCTCTTCAGGCGTTTCGCGATACTCCGCTTGATATAACGATATCCGGTTATTACAAAACCGGTTGCTTTGTAAAAATTATGGGGTTATGCCTTATATCATCTTTCTTTCTTTTCATCTCTTCAAAGAGCCGTCATATTCTTTCAGCGTTGCTTTTAAACAGTTTTGCGATCTGCGTTCTTGTCTTTGTTTTCTCTGTCAACGAAACAAAGGTTACCAAGATCTTCAACCGTGCTAATCCGATCTCTTTGATTCAAACCACACACCTATTTACTGAGTGCAATTTTTACAAACTGTTTAACATTCCGGTTTACGACTGCTTGATCAACTTTATACTGACCGGAGCATTGAGTATAGTTTTTGTTGTTGCAGCCAATATTACTTTCCGTAGCAGAAAAGGCGGGCGCAAAACATGAGAACTGACCTTGTAAAACGAGAAGCAAATAAGTTTTTTTTCCGCTCTGGGGTCATGTTTTTTATGATTGCGGCTGTTTTTTTGAAAGGAGTACTTCTCAAGTATGACAGTGGTAAAATAGACGGTAATATAGAAGCGGAACGCGATCGATATTTATCGTATATGCAACAGATCGAAGGTCCTCCCTCTGATGAGAAAACGGAATTTATACGCTCGAAGGCCGAGAACATCTCTCAAACAGATAAGCGCCTTTCCGAATTGGCTCTTTTGTTTAAGGACCGGGAGATCGGAGCTGAAGATTATGTAACAGAGAGAAAAAAGCTTTTGGAAGGTTATAATGAAAGAACCGTTATCAATATCCTTTTTCATGAGTGCGAATATGTGGACGAAGCACCTGAGGACCGATATTATCTCTACAAAAACGGATGGCTTGCGCTTTTGAACGAGCCTGAAATGGATATCATACTAATGGTATCAATTCTTGGATGCGCTTTACAGTCTTTTGGCGGCGAATACCTTTCTGGTATGGATACGCTTTTGCTTACCACACAGAAAGGAAGGAAAACTCTCTTTTTCTGCAAGCTCTTCTTTGGAGGATTATGCGTTTTTCTCCTTTCCGCCATGTGGAGCGGAATTGAGTTTTTGCATATTTTTCGTCTTTACGGACTGCCGCATCCGGAATATCCTCTTAAGAGTATCGCTTCGTTTGAGATATCCTTTTTGAACATTACACTGGGAGAAGCGGTGTTTTGCGTATGGATCTTGCGACTTTTGGGATGTTTGTTGCTATACTCTTTCACCTTGTTTTTGTCAGTATCAACAAAAAGAACGCTACTGTCCTTTTTTGGAGGAAGTATGACCCTTTTGATCCCGTATTTTGCTTTTAACGGTTTTCTTCTCACCACGATCCCAACGCCGCTTGGGCTTTGGCGCGGATCTCTTTGGCTCTCTCAACAAGAAAAATGGCGCGGTGTAACACTTCCCGTTCTTTCTGTTTTGTTGATCGTAATACTGCTTGTACTTTCAGCGCGCGTTTATCTCAAGAAAAGAATTATCCCCATTCGATGCAAGGCTGGTAGTCTCGCTGCCATTTTTTTACTTGCGTTGTTTTTGAGCGGATGCGGAGTGTCAGAGAAAAACTTTTATTATCATTCCTCGTTCGGAGACGCTGCATATGCGGAAAATGAGTTAATGATAACGGACCCCGATCTTTCCGTGTATTCTTTTGAAACCAAACAATGGAAAAAAGAAGCGCTGGATCCCTTTGCTCTTGGAGAAGAAACGCAAATTTTTCTCTCTTCATCTGGAGAAAAAATCTGTTATGCTATCCGGAATAAAAACATTACCCGTTTCTATAAACGAATGCCGAAGGATGGAATAGGAAATGAGTTTTTCCGCTTAGGGGCCACTTCTGTCTCGGTGTTCGACAGTCGGCTTTGGTTGCCGGACCGCTTGACCTCCTTCGATCTTCTTCCATTCGCAATTGCAGTGCATGACAATGAGATTTGTTATATTTCAAACAATATGCTATACGCCTTTCATATGTTATCCGGAAACAAGCGCATACTTGGAACGGATCTGCGAGGTCTTTGGGGAATAGCAGGAGAACAGTATTATTATATTTCTTCATCTGGAGGCATACGATACGGAGCTTTTTCTTCCGGTAAGACAAAAAGTGTAGATCTTCCTTCTTTATCTTATGCTGTCATGGAAGGAAAATATCTTTTCTTTAAGGAAAACGATCTGCCGGAAATAATACATGTATTTAATCTTTCTGATCAGATGCTGACAGATTCATTTTCCGGGAAATCGGGATTTATCGCTCTTAAAGGGTATCTCTATTATATTGAAGGTAATTCCTTATATTCTTATAACTCTGCAACAAAAGAAAAAAAAATACTCTTTAACGATGCGAAGCAGATTATCATTTTTTCAGAAAACGGAGACGTAATTATTATTATGAAAAAGGATGGTTCTCCTGAAAGAATTATGTTAAACGATGCGGTTTCGTAGCTTGTTTTCTGTTTTCTAAGAGACCTTTTTTAGAAAAGAGATTCTTCGTTTTAAAAAGCAACTGTTCCTTATTTGCTTTGATTAAAAAGGCTGGATTAAGTTACCTAATGCCAGGGCTTTCTATATCTGTATTGTATTCAACAAAAAACGTTGTTCTTAGGAGTGAAGAACAGGAAATAGTTATCACTTGAGCGTTTTATGGCTTTGGTCGAACCAACATTAGTGTTGAATCCGTAATAATAAAATCTATGCAAAGGATGCCGATGCGACGGATATTATGTCGTCTGTAAAGGACAACAGACCGGATTCTCAGGGTATGGATATTTTGATTTCAGCAATTAAAAACTTGATATAAAAGAGGTTGTTCGATCAAAAGGCTGCGAAAACGAAAAAGTTTACAAAAAGTGGAAAACAAAAATGTGGGACGATAAGAGAAAGAGCAACAATGTGTTCCTCGTTGCTATTTGGAACAAAGAAGTGTCTATTCTAAAACTAATTACAAATCAAACGGAGCAATAATTATGAAGTTGGAAGAGAAGATTGAAGAGCTGCTACAAGCACATCAGAATACTAAATATAATGAGTTTTGGGCTGTTTGTAAGAAAATTGTAGAGGATTCCATTCAACACAGTAAACTGATCACAGCTCAGATGAGCAATTATGATTTGCATGATGCCTCTCATAGTGAGCAGGTAATTGTTATTGTAGAAAACCTTTTGGGTGATAAAATCAATAATATTACTTGTTACGAAGCAATTCTGTTGTACCTATCTGCATATTTGCACGATTCGGCTATGGCGCTGCCAAATTGGGAATATGAGTTATTGAAAGCTATTGAAGGCACTGAAGAACTCTTTGATAACACGCTCGCCTTTAGAATCAGCAATGATTTCAAAAAGGAACACTCTTATTCAGAGGCATTAGCAATCATTACTGAGAATAAAGATAAATTATTTTTCTTTGACACGGCAAAGGATTTTGTGTTTGCAAAATCAAATGAAAATGAATTAATCGTTTCATTAACTCAATTAATGCGAGAATATGAAAAATTCAGAAATGGATATAGTGCAGAGTTAGCCGCTAATAATAAATCAGTTGTTGATTATATGAATATCAGCAAACTGATAAGAAGCGAATTTATAAGGACAACTCATCATACTAGAGTTGTAGAAAATATAAAATCCCTTGATAGAAAAATAAAAAATATTCTTGGAGGATTTGCTACAGAACACTTTGTACAAGATCTTGCTGACATGTGTAGGTGTCATGGTGAACCTATTACCGAAGTATTTAATCTCCCTGCTGAACGAGAGGATCTATTCGAAGAAAAATCAAATATTCAGTTTGTTGCAATGCTTTTGCGACTTGGAGACGTGATTCATTTTAGTTCTGATCGCGCACCTCTTTCGTTATTTGCCGAAAAAAGAATAACGGATGAGACTAGTTTTTTGCATTGGAATGCCAAATTCCAAGATCTGAAGTTTGGATTTGAGGTGTTAAACGGAACTATCAGTGTCAAATATTCTGCTTTTTGCTCTAACCCTGAAGTATATTATTTTATACAGGATTACTTGGATTGGGTAGACGAGGAGCTTGACAACTTTTTTGTATTAAAGCAAAGATGGGAACAATGCAAATTGGAGAAGTTGGGAAATTATATATTGCCTATCTCTAATCGTGTAGATCGCACTCACCTAAATTACAACGAGGATGTTTTTATACCTCAAAGAAATATGCACTTCGTACTTAATCAATCAAAGATATTAGAGTTGTTAATGGGAATTCAACTTTACAAGGATGAGTATTTGTGCCTTAGAGAATTATATCAAAACGCGTTAGACGCAACAAAGTGCATTATTGCTATAAATAAACAAAACGGTGTTTACGAAAGATTAACCATAGAATTTGGCATTGGTGAAGAAGCCGTAGAAGGTGTAAACAGAAAGTATTTGTACTGTTTGGACCACGGAACTGGCATGAACAGATATATCATAGATAACTTTTTATTGAAAATCGGTAATTCTTACTATAAATCCAAAGATTTCAACAGAAAAAATACAGAATGGGGATTTGAGGTAAATCCCACTTCGCAATTTGGGATTGGCATTTTATCTTGTTATATGTTGGCTGACAAAATTGGAATTACTACTGTTCATTGCGAAGACAATGAAACTAACAGTTTTATACTGGAAGGAATAAATGAACATTTTTACTATATAAATGCTCCTGAATTTGACAAGGAACGGATAGGCAAACACGGCACTATTGTCAAGCTCTACTTAAAAGATAAATTTTCCAGCCTAAATAGTCAATATATCGAAAAATTGCCAATACTTATTGGAAATACGCAATCTAGATTTATAAAGGAATATGTCAACGAGAATACCCTGAAGTTTAATTTGAGATACATTCTCAGTACACATATTTGTGTTGCAGATCAATCAATCCCTGTAAATGTACAGTGTGATAATAATCAGCTATATCCGGCTATTCAAAGTAATAGCATATTGAATCTCGAGAACTACCCAACAATCACCAAGGAAGACTTGGAACACTTTTGGGCTGATGTTCATTTCTTTAGCGGAGAACTTAACCCATACCTCGAGGTGATAGAAAGATTAGAATTGATTAAAAATTATAACATAAACGTTTGTACTGAAAATATGGAATTATATTCTCACATATCTTTGCCGAAAAAAGGAATGGATAAGAATAATCTATATTATTTCTATATGTTCCATTTTGTTGGACGAAAAGAAGGATCGATTCTTGTCGATGGAATTAGTGTAGATACAGCTAGCAGTTTAAACAACGGTATTCAAGACTTTCTGGAATATGATCTTTCACACCATGCGATTATTAACTTTGTGGGTAAGAAAAGACCCTTGCTTTCTGTTGATAGAAAATCTTGTGTGTCAATGCCATCAATAACAGATGAGCTTGAGCAGTTGAAAACAATATTTATTGAGCAATTGACCAACATCGTTAGTGATCATGTTAAAACTGAAGAAATTGATGTCAATGATAACCTTTTTTCAACGATCTTGAATATAGTAGTCACAGTATTCCCTTCGTTGGCTGACAAAATCTTCATCCAATTGTGTGAAACAGCCCTAAGTGAAGCCCCAATTCCTAGTTACCTGAAACTTAAATCAAAAGCAACAATAAAAGCGTTAATTAGCAGTGCTGATTTTGCCTTGGAAAATGTTGATTTTAGAAAATATGAGGAAGTATATAGAAGGGTTTTACTTGGAAAACTCCTCAATGTAAAGACGATAGAAGTCGTAGAGGATAATTTAACAGTTCAAGGCGCAAACTATCAAGAGTTGCCGATCGAAAGGATTAGAATTTATGAGCAAGAAGCATCGCTTTCCTCTGTTGCAATTAAAGCAGATAAATGGGAAGGCCGTTTTAAAGAATACGATTTAGCAAGCAATTTATGGCCAATAGTTAATCCTTTGCTTTTTGATGCATTGCATAATGATTGGCGCGAAAATATGATTTCAACGCATTGTAAACAGTTGGAAAATATGGGAAACGGAATAACGGGAATAGCTCAATTAAATCCAACATTAATTAATCCTAAATATGGAATTGGCACAGAAAAGAAAGATCGCTTCGGGCAAAAACGTGTGCTAATATCTAATCCTGATTCGATAGAGAATAACTATTGGCTATTTGAATTAACAAACCACAATAGAGATGTCGTTGATGGTAAGAAAAAAGGGGCAAGTTTGTTTGCGTTTATAGCACCGAGAGAACTGAGTGCAGCAGAAACCGAACGGCTGAAAGAATTCGAACAAAATGATCCTGAGTTTGTAAAAGGAGTCAAAGAGGGATGGAGCATTCTGTTTATTAGTAATCAAGAATATGTGATAATGCCTGGAATAGTAACGAAGGCAGAAATTATTAGCAAAATACCCGAAAGCTTAAAAAGCAAAAATCCCGATATCACCTATTATAATACTGATAATACTGTTCTACTCTAATAATTGATTGGATCTACTTGTATTTTAGAATTGTCGCTTTATTGTAGGGCAAAATCTTAAATAATACGAATGTGTGAAAAGCCCCGTCGGGAATGTCGGCAAGCTTAACGCTTGTTTTCACTCCCAACGGGGCTTTATTTTTTTACTCTTTTATACGTATTTTGTTATAGAGAATTCTCCCTCAAATAAGTCACTACGTTGCAATAGAATGTCATAACCGTTGTCATATGCTGGAGGTGGAAAAAGGTTGTCTTGTGACAATAATTCCCCTGATCCAATCCATTGCTTTGCTCGATCAATTCGTATTTTTATGATGCCAACAACACTTGTTGCCATGTCATAATTTGCCGGACGTGCATCAGTATGTGAACGTTTTCTAACAACCCACCCATGTTGTGCATGTGGTCTCAAAAAAGTTGAGGGAAGTGCTTGCCTTAAATCTATCTCGTAAAAATCTTTAGAAGTATATATTCCGTTATTCGCCCTTTTGCTTTTTCCCGGAATAGCTAAAAGAAGAATATACTGGTACATCTCTTCGTCAGATACCTTTTTGCCGCTCGCAAAATCCACCAATGGTATTTCTCGTTCAACATAATGATTGTATGAGATCATTTGTTTTATTGCTGTATTGCGAAAGAGTCCCATCCACAATGCAACCCAGTGGTTATCAACAACATCTAAAAATCTTGTTTTTATTCCGTAGTGTTGTAATAGCCCCTCGACAATTAACGATGAACTTGTCTCGTCTTCTATATTGAGTTTTAACTGTTTTTTTAAGTACTCATCACTAACTATTTCTTTGATTTTGCTATTTAACCGAGCCGAGCAAGATGTACCAGTTCGTCCTCGTAGCAAACCAGGTAATAGCGAATCATGTAATTTGCACTCACCTCTGTAGTAGACATCTCCATATGACTGATTAATAAACTTTGCGTATCCGATTAGCTGGTTCAGCGCATGAACATTTGACACTTCGTAAATTGGGACAACATGACCACATGAAAAAGAATGTGATTCTATGTATTTGCAACCATTTGGATTTAGGGTACTCTTCATAACCGCAATAGGTGTTTCGTGTTTTATTAAAGGTCGAGTTGCTTTCTTTTTTAATGCCATGTTTTTTGAGTTTTTAGTGTTATTCATCTTCCTAATCCTTTTCCTATGTATTTTCTGAGTTTTCAAAAATTCATCATGTATCTGCACACGCCAGCGTATTCTTCCCGGATAATGATATCTTCCGGCAGGATCTTCAGCCACTTGCGGTCAAAGGACGTTTTGCCGAAATACGCGCTGAAGTTGGAGACCGGGAGAACGACCTTGTCGCTGTCCTCCGGCTTGTTTGCGATATAGTATTTCGCAAGCTCGGGTAAAACGTATTTCGGAACGCCTTTCGGCGTTGCGTCTTCCAGCATTTTCTTTGTGTCAGCCGGTAAGTCGAAGTCTTTGTTCTGCAGTCTGCCGAGATTCTTCGCCTCGGCGACAACGTCGTCGAAACGGCAGTTCCACGCGCCTTTGGTGGTCTTGGAATACGGCGACGCCTGATACTGCATCAGCTTGTTGCACCATTCTTCGTCGAAACCTTTTTGAAGTATCCGCGCGTTATCCCACATCGCTTTCGTGTTCTTATCTGTGTTATCAAGAACGGCGGCAACGATATTATGAACGTGATTGTAAAACCAGCCCGCGCCGTCCTCATCAACAAGCTCCGGGAATTCAGCGTGTAATTCGGGGAAGCTCACCCTGTCCTGTCCTTCTTTCCGGGTCTTCGGCCTGACGTCCTCCGGCAAGCTGCACCAGGCGCAGAGCGCGCGGCGGGCGCGGTCAATATCAGGCGCATCCGTTTCCCACATATATCCGCGCGCAAGGATCACGAACACGCGGTTGAGCGCGTAGTGATCTTTCAGAATATCGTAGGTGAAACGTCCGAGATAGCCGTTGTCCTTCGAGTTTTTGATCGTATAATCGGGGAAGGTCGTGTACGCCTTGAATTCCTCTATTTCATTCAGCATATATATCACCCCCTTACCGCGTTCTCTTCAATCCGGTCAAGCAGAACGTCCATAGCAAAATCACGCTTTTTCAGAGCCACGGCGCATTTGAGTGCCGTGTCCGGGTCGATCCGCTCGCTCATATAAAGCCTTGTCCGGCTTGCCGCCTGATCGCGGTAGTCCTTGCTTTTGACCTTTGTATAATTCGCCATAATATCATTTATCAGTTCGCTGTCCGTATCGGTACGGACGGCGTTTTTCTTTCTCTCCTCGGAAACGTACATATCGTCCAGATCCGAGATCATGTCGATAAGGATACGGAATCCGTAAGCGCGGGCGTCGGCGAAAAGATCAAGATATTCGTGACGGTCATACGGCAGGTATTTCAGAAGAAACTCTTCCCGTTCTTCGTCGGTCAGCAGATGCCATTTTTCTTTTGAAAGCGCTTCACGGATCTTGTGTATCTCCTCCGCGCTTGAATCCTGAAATACGCCGTATAACTCGTCGGGCGTATACGCTTCCTCCTGAGCACGGGAGAACAGGATACGCTCAATATCCCTGCGCCGGGTCATCTGTTTCGTTTTGATCCGGCTGATACGGATACGCCGCAGCGCCTCGTTGTAATCGGATATTACTCCGCGCATCAGCTCCATATCTTTCGGATCGAGCTTTTTCACCCAGCTATTCTTTTTGGCAAAGGAAAACAACTCCGCGTCCTTTGCGGGTTTCGGCTTCAGCTTCGATGTGTTCATTTCAAGCATACGGGCGTAATACGGAAGTTTTTCCACGTTGGAGCTGACCGTATCCCAATCCGTATTTTCAAAGAAAGCGTCGAGTTTTTCTTTTATCGTCGGCTCGTACCATTCACGGCCTTCTTTGCTTTTCACAATAGTTTTGTATTTTAAAAACAGACTGCGCGGTACGAGGCGTACGAAAAAGCCGAAATATTCCTCTATATCCGGCTTTACGCCGCTTTTCGCGGAATCTATCTCAAGACCGGTCAGTATTTCAAGCGTTTCGGTCTCTTTCCTCATTTTCTCGCGCTCGTCTGAGCTTGAGTTTTCGTCGTAAGCAATAATACTGCGGTCAAAAGCCGCATTACAGATCTGTCCGATCCGCTCGTCGAACGTGGACCGTACCGTTTCAAACCGCGCCTGCCAGTCGTTTGCGTCTCTGATCTGCGGCGTCGCGGACGGAATATGCAGCACCGGTATCTGCGCCGCCATAAAGTCGAAGTGATATTCAGAATAGTTGCGAGCTACGCATTTGTTCATCAGCGGATCGGCTATCGTCTTTACCATATCTCCGTCAAAGTCCGCGCCACCGAGACGTTCGGGTATCAGCGTGTCGGAAGCGACCATAACGACGTAGTTAAGGTGAGACAGGTACTTCTGTCTGTAATACCCGACTTCGACCGGGTTTGCGACGGCTTCTTCGTTTCTCGCTATATGCGGATTGCGAAGGAGCGTATACGTTTCTGAATCCATATACGCAGCGCAAGGCGCGTAAAACTCACCTTCACCGAGATACTCACGAGATATTTCAACGCCGTGCGGTCCGTCGAGAGCGTTGCCGCCGAGAGTGCGGAGAAAGCGGAGAAGATCGCCCGAAAGGTATCTGTTGTCACCGGCTGAGATAAGCGTGCCGAGCGCGTAGTCGTTTATGATGCTCTCGGAGCGGGCTTCCATTTCTTTCGTGAAAACCTTTTCGTTGATAAACTTCGGATTCTTTTTGAGGATTGACGCCCACAGCTTGTCTTTGCTGCCGGCACTTTCGCGTTTCCCGTTGTTGATGAACCATTTCAGACGGTATTTTTCATCGGCGGCAAAGCGGTAATACTGTGTCTCGCTCGGTTTCGTTATCCAATACCGCTCCTCCTGCTCGGGGCTGTACGTCCAGCCAAGCGGCAGATCGGCGGGTCTGAACTCCTCGTTTTGTATCGCCGCCGTCGTGAGGAACTGATAGTTCATCTGCGTGAAAGCCTCGGGATCTGTCTGACCGACTTCGGAGATATACAGCGCGTGTTTATAGTCTTTACACAATTTCACATACTGCTCCCACGTAAGACCGTTCTCGGTCATCCAGCCGAAACCCTTGAACATACTTTTGGTGAGAATAATGGCTATATCCGACGCTTTATGCCTTTCTCCCCAAATATCCTTGATCTCCGTAACGCCGAATTCTGACAGGAAAGAGGCAAAGTCCACCTCATGCACCACACCCTTGATATACGGCATACGGATCTGGAAAGAAGTATGTGTATGATCTCCGCAATATATCCCGTCGATATATTTCGCATATCTCGGTGAGATCAGTCCTTCACCGTCGAATTCCATGACTTCAAGATCGCCGACCGTTTCGACACGTTCATACCGGCGCATCGGATTATCCGTTCCGTCGTCCTTGACGGTGACGTAATGCGCGCCGTGAACGACTGTAGTCGGATTGTCTATGACTATAATCTTCTTCTCGTCCCAAATAGACATATCTTCTACGCGGAATCCGTCTGTGAACATCAGGCCGTTATACGCATAGAGTTTGGAAAGCTGACAGTTGCCTATCTTCATACCGAGCATAATGCGCTCTTTGACCGGCTCATAGAAATCCTCGCGGATAAAAGAGAGCCGCGACTGTCTGCTCATACTTGCCGAGCGTTCAAAGGCGATATATCGGTAACTGCCGGTTCCGAGATCGAGAGAAATACCCTCCGGACGAAACATATCCCGCGCTTTGTTGATACGGTCAACGTATTTCTTGTAAGCTCCTCTGCGGTTAAAGATATTTGAGAAATCGATATATACGATAATATCCTTCAGATCTTCCACTATACCTGAGGCATTAAAGTTTCCGTTATGAAGCACCGCCATGGTCTGATAGAACATGGCGCAGTCGTCCTGAGTTTCGGGAGCCGAAAAAGCGATGCATTTCCGCGTCGCTTCCTCTTTCAGATAGTATCGGTATATTCCGTCATCGTCCGGTTTTGCGTTTCTCATTATGGCGATGGCGGATAATTCGTAAATGCGGTATTTCGTGTTCGTGATAATCACCTCGATCCAAAGAAAAGTATATCACGAAATTGTGACGAAATCAAGATAGATTGAAATTATGAATACTGCTCCCACCTAAATACCGATAACAATCGGCTGCAAGGTGGGAGCAGTACACGTAAATTCAAAGGGAGGTGATGCCTATGAGGGTATCCGGCTGAAAAGCAAACAATGACATCGTGGAAAAGACATAACAAAGATTTAATTGGCATCCGGGAAAGACCGGAAGAAAGGATTTTTAATATGAAGTATTACAAGAACAACGTCATCGTCGGGATCGACCACGGTTACGGAAACATCAAAACCGCTAACCATATTTTCAAGACGGGCGTCGCGGTTAGCGACACGGAACCCGTATTCGGGACAAACGTACTGTTTTACAACGGCAGGTATTATCTTATCGGCGAGGGGCATAAGGAGTTCAGCGCGGACAAGATCACCGACGAGGAGTATTTCATCCTTACGCTTGCCGGTATCGCAATGGAGTTGAACAGCTACGGGCTGACGGAAGCGAACGTGCATCTCGCGGCGGGACTACCCTTAAAATGGGTATCGCAGCAGAAAAAAGCGTTCTCGGACTATCTTTTTAGGACGTCCGACGTCAGATTTGCGTTCAACCACAAGAATTACCACGTCCGTATCACCGGCGTAAACATCTTCCCGCAGGGCTTCGCCGCTATTCAGGATACGGCAGCGGCGATGAAAGGGATGACCGTTCTCTGCGATATCGGAAACGGTACGATGAACGTCCTTTTCATGAAAGAAGGAAAGCCCGACCCGCTGAAGTTGTACACCGAAAAGCTCGGCACGCAGCAGTGCGTCATCGCGGCGAAGACGGCGATCCAGGACAAGTATCACGTCAATATCGACGAGTCGATCATCGAGGACGTTTTGAGGACGGGAACGGCGGATATTGCCGACGACCGGCTGAACGTTATAAAAGACACGGCTAAGGATTACGTCAAAAAGCTGTTTGCCGTTCTCAGACGGTACGACTACGAGCCGTCTCTGATGCGTCTGTACGTTGTCGGCGGAGGCGGTTGTCTGATCCGCAATTTCGCGGAATACGACGAAAACCGTGTAACGATCAACAGCGATATCCGCGCGACTGCAAAAGGATACGAGTCGTGGGCGTATCGTCTTCTCGAAAAGGCTGATGCAAAATGAGCGTGAAGTATATCAAGGTTCGTTTCAACACGAACGATCCGCGAGACCGCGCCGCCTTGGATATTTTGAAAAAGGTCAACGGTCAGAACGTTTTTATCAAGAACGCGATCATCTCCTATGAGGAAAAACGGCAGAACGAGCAACTCGTCGATACGATCCTCACAGCCGTGCGCTCCGCTCTTTCAAATGTTCAACTTGTTTCGCCGTCCGTGACGGTTCATAACAGCGTAGTTACGGATGAAGACGCCGCTGCCGCAAGCGCGGATATCGCCGACGCGTTTCTTGACAGCCTGTAAAGTGACTGCTACTTTTGACCCCCACTTTGATAGAGCGCAAAAGGAGCGGTTGCCACTTTTGACCCCCACCGATGATTATGAAAACAATGACTATTATTATAAAAACGATGCACCCTGTCGGGAAATCCCACCATTCTTGCGGCTCTGCCGTTATCGTGGTATGCGCCACATAGGAAAGGTTGGTATAGCCCTGACGGGGTGTGTCGCACACCGTAGCAAGCAGGGAAAAAATATATATTTTCCCCGCCGCGAGCCGCACGGTCGTCTCGCCCTCAGGTGACGTCCCGTCCCCTGAAACCCCTTGTCTCAGAAAATTTGCATTTCACCGCTTGACGTTTGTTATCATTTGTGATAACATATAACCATAGTCGAGGTGAATACTATGATTGACGAGAATAAGCTGTTGTCGGATCGACAAAAGATCATATCAGAGCTTACGGCAGCAAGAATGGAAAAGGGGTTATCTCAACAGGCGCTCGCGGATATGATAGGAACAAAAAGGTCGAATATCTGCCGCATTGAAGCGGGCGGACAGAACATTTCGCTTGATACCCTCCTGAAAATATCCGCCGCGCTGGGAAAGGACGTTTCCTTTATTCTTAACGAAAGGAATTACGAAATGGACAACGAAATCACTAATTACAGCCTTCGTCTGTATGACGATGAGCTTTTGACGTTTTCACTTCACAAGGAAGGGCTTGCCGGATTGAAAGCAAAAATACTATCCGTAAACGAAAAGTTAAAGCCTCTCTTTCCACTTGATCTGGACGTTACCGACGCCGGTATCGCAAAATGGCTTCAAGGCCGCATCATACCCAAGAACCGCACCTTTGTCGGCGAGATCCTCGCGCAGCTCGGACTGACCATCGACGATACGAAAGGGATCATCGACGTTTGCAAAGGTCTTTCGCTGAACGACAGTTATTGGGTCGTGCCGCTTGGCTTTGACGGGAAATATGCCGATTACAATCTATATGAGAACCGTTTCTCCGAGGTGTTGTCTCTCGTTGCCTATACCGGCAACGCCGGAAGTCACGAAGCGTTTACCACCTCCCCGGAATTCACAACGAACGGAATGCTGCCCAAAGCGTGGCGGTATATCGAGGGCGACGGCATCTATCTATACAAAGGCGGAACGTCGGGCGGCGCGAATACCGGCAAAGAGCCGTACAGCGAATACTACGCATATCAGGTCGCCGAACGCATGGGACTCAACGCCGTTTATTACGATCTTGAAAACTGGAAAGGCATCCTCGCCTCAAAATGCAAACTGTTCACAGATATCGACACCGCATTCGTTCCAACCGGTAGGATCGTAAAAAGCGGCGGGGTTGCAGCGTGCCTTGATTTTTATGCGACCATTGGCAAGCAGGCGCTCGAAGAGTTTAAGGATATGCTCGTCTTCGACGCGGTAATTTACAACGACGACAGGCATTACAGCAACTTTGGCGTTCTGCGTGACAATCACAGCGGAAGGATCATAGCCGCCGCGCCGATCTTTGATAACGGTCGCTCTTTGTTCAGTGAAGCTATGCCCGACTATTTCAAGAATATCGGTGAATATGCAAAGACGCGCACCAATCCTTACGGCGTATCTTATGATGCCATTTGCAAAGAGATCATGGGTGACAGGCAGCGCCGCAATCTTCGTAAGCTGATAGATTTCACGTTCAAACGTCACCCGACGCTGAACTTGCCCGAAGAAAGGCTAACGTCAATCGAAGATCAGATACAGGTAAGAGCGCGTGAATTGCTTGCTTTGCCGAGAATCAAAACGAAAATCAAATCGGAACCCGAAAGATAATAAACACAATACAGCAACAGAGCCGATGAGCGAAAAAACTCACCGGCTTTTTTGCTGTCCAAAAAAAGGAGGATAATTATTTGGAAAAAGAGAAAAAGAAACCACCGACCGGGATATTCTTCCCCTGCACCGAAGCGCAAAAGCGAAAGATAAAAAGCATCGCCGCGAAATGCGGACTCGGGCAAGGGGAATATATCCTGAAACGGGCGCTCGGCTACGAACCGAAAACGGTTTTGCCGGACGCCTTTTTTGTTTTTCACGATAAGCTCTGTGAAATACTTGATGCGCCGTCGACTCCCGACACGGAGGAAGCGGCGCTTCGTGTTTTTGACGAAATCTACGCTCAGCTTATCGACAACAGGAAACAACCGCATGATGAAATTATCAAAGAAAATGGAGGTGAGGACTTATCGCAACCGTCGGACTCTGGCCCGTAAAGAACCGGCTGAAGGAAGTAATCGAATATGCCGAAAACCCCGACAAGACGACCGACCCGAAATATCTCGAGGAAGATTTATACAACGCTCTGAAATATGCCGAAAACGATGATAAAACGGATCAAAGGATATTCGTTGCCGGTATAAACTGCCCCAAGCAGAGAGCGTATGAAGCTATGATGGCGGTAAAACGGCGGTTCGGTAAAACGGGCGGTACGGTCGCGTGGCATGGGTTTCAAAGCTTTATCACGGGTGAAGTGACACCCGAAGAAGCGTTTGAGATCGGCAAAGAGACTGCGCGGCGGATGTGGGGAGATAAATATCAGGTCGTCGTGACCGTCCACCTGAACACGGACAACCTGCACTGCCACTTTGTCGTAAACCCGATCTCATTTATCGACGGCTCCCGATTCCAAAACAAAATCTACAATCACCGCCGCCTGCGTGAGATCTCAGACGAGGTCTGCCGTGAGCGCGGGAAAAGCGTTCTTGAGCACAGTAACTTCTACGGCGGCAAAAGCAGAAGAGCGTACTGGACTGAAAAGAAAGGACACCCGACGCACAGAGATATGCTTGCAAAAGACATTGAATACTGTCTGTCCGTTTCATGTACCCGCGAAACTTTCTACAAACAATTATACGGTCTCGGCTATGAGATAGACAAAACGCGTATGTCGGTCAGAGGTAAAGGATGGGAGCGCGCGGTACGCCTTCGCAGTATCGGATTTACGGATGAAGTCATCGACCGTCGTTTAAACCGCAATTATTCTTACGGCTATTCTTTCGTCGGACAAGTATGGAATACCCATCTGCCCAAGAAAAATAAATCCGTTCTGCTTACCTCTATCGCTCATGAACTCGGTTATCAAATCGAACACAGCCACGACGTCGCGGAGATCTATATCGACCTTTTGTTCCTTATCATCATTGAAGCGCTCCGCGCCGTTAAGGAAGCAAAAGACGCCGTCATAATGTCGGTTGAACTTCGACACCAGGTAAAAGACCTGCAGCAATTGATTTACGATCATAATTTCCTGCGGGAAGCGGATATCCACACGTTCCCACAGCTTGACAGATATATTGAAAGCACAAAGACACAAATACAAGAACTCGAACGTGAGCGTTCACTACTCCGCAATAAGATACGCCGGGAGACAGATCCCGCCGTTCTTGCGGTTAACAGAACGCAGCGTTCGGAAATAACCAAAAACCACATTGAGCCGTTACGGAAGAACTTGAAAAGGGCGCAGAAGATCAAAGATAAATCTCCACATCTGTATGAGCTTCTGAAAGATGAATTACAGAGGGAGGCACCGTTTGTAAAGATCACCCGCGACGGTCACGTTGTAATGAAAGACGCTCCCGAATGGGGAGCAAGATAAGAAAGAGAGGTAAAAGAATAATATATGAAATCTAACAAACCCAAAGCGCCGGTTATGATACCGGTAGAGAATCTCGTCCCCTTTGACGGTCATCCGTACAAGGTTCTGGACGACGACAGCATGAACGATCTGACGGGGAGCGTACAGGAAAGCGGTATTCTCGAACCGCTGACTGTTCGACCGCTTGAAAACACGGACAATTATGAAATAATATCCGGGCACCGTCGCTATCACGCGGCAAAGAAGGCAGGGCTTCGTGACGTCCCTGCCTTTATTCGTGCCGTCAGCCGCGACGAGGCGGCGATCATGCTCGTAGACAGCAATCTGCACCGCGAGCGTATCCTGCCGTCAGAGAAAGCGTTTGCTTACAAGCTGAAGGCAGAAGCACTCAATCATCAGGGAAAGCGTTCGGATCTCACTTTGGAGCAAATCGCACCGAAGTTATCCACGGAAATCATAGCGGAGCAAGTCGGTACAAGTAAAGATGTAATAAAGAGGTATATCCGCCTCACCAATCTCATCCCCGAACTGCTCGATATGATGGACGAAAACAAGATTGCTTTCTCCGTCGGCGTTGAGTTGTCCTTCCTTGACGATCAGCTTCAGTACGACGTTCTGAACGCCTGCGAGGAGAATGACAACACCCCGTCATACGCTCAAGCCGTCCGTATGCACAAAGCGTACACCGCGGGGGAGCTTGACCGCGACGGTATTGACGCAATTATGTGCGAAGAGAAAGCCAATCAGCGCGACAAGGTAACGATCCCGCTTGACCGGCTGAAAGGCAAGATACCCGGCAGTTATTCCGCACACCAGCAGCAGGACTATATCGTAAAGGCTTGCGACCATTATCACAAGTTTCTGCAGCGTCAGCGCGACGCCAGATAAAGGAGGTGAAATAAATGAAACTAACGAAAAATGACTTCACGAAAGAAGAACTCCGGCATATATTCTTGCTCAAAGATAAGAAGAGTGAAAAATCTGCGCCGCTTGACGACAGTATGAAGTTCATCGGAACAAAGGAAGTCGCCGCATTGATGGGATGTTCCATCCCGGTTGCAAGACAGACGATGCGGCGGAAAGACTTTCCGCTTATTATGTGCGGCAAAAATCTCAAAGTCATGAAATCCGAGCTCATAAAATGGGCTTCGCAGCGGCGGGTATAAGGCGCCGCATATTTGTCCGGGGCACGGATTGTTTCTACAATATCCGTGCCCCGACCTATTATAAGGAGGAATGAATAATGATAAAGAACAAAAAGAAAAAGGGCAACGGCGAAGGAAGCGTTTATAAAACAAAGTACGGATACAGAGGGCAGCTCGTAGTAGGGTTTGACGACAACGGCAAGCCGATCCGCCGCAGCGTGACCGGCAAAACGGTCAAAGAGGTCAACGAAAAACTGACCGCGATCAAAAACAGTATCATCACCGGAACGTATATCGCGCCGAACAAAATCACGGTTTGCGAACTGGCACGTTTGATGCTCGAAGATGATCTGAACTTGAATTATATCAAGGAAGCCACTTATTACAGGCATATTGAGACGATAAAGAAAATCGAGGCAAACTCATATCTGAAAAACACACCAATACAAGAACTTGCTTATGCGCCCGTCAAAGACTTTCTTCTCTCTAAAACAGCCCTCTCTCAAAGTTTTATCAATAAAATCTATACGATGCTGAAAAAAACGGCAAGGGAAGCCGTCAAAAGGAAAATTATCAGTGAAAACCCCATAGAAGAACTTAAGAAGCCCAAAACATCACAACGGCAGGAAAAGGTAAGAGCGCTGACGACTGAGGAAGAAATTCGTTTATATAACATTCTGATAACAGAAGACGTGAATTACTCGCATCAGATGCTGCTCTCCATGTTGACTGGGATGCGCATGGGTGAAATAAACGCCTTAAAGGCGGACGACATCAACCTGCGGATGAAAACAATTTCCGTCAACAAAACGATGGCGCGGGGACTAAAGGGTGAAGCGTATATTTCTAACAGCGCCAAAACCGCAAACGGGAATCGCGTCGTCCCTATTTCAGCGACTGTGATGCCACTTGTAAAAGAGATACTTTTCTGTGGTGGGAATGAGTACCTGTTTGAACAGAACGACAAACTGATCACCACTTCTCAGGTCAATCTGCAATTCCAGCGGGTCGTACAGAAGTATGATATTTTGGATAAAAGAATCAAAGGGAAAGTATCGCTTCATTCTTTGAGGCACACTTTTGCTACCCGTTGTATTGAGTCGGGAATGCAGCCGAAGGTACTTCAACACATTCTCGGTCATTCCGATATCAAAATCACCCTGAACACCTATTGCGATGCATTCGAAAACTTCCAAAATGAAAACATTGCTAAAACTGATGAGTATTTTGCGGATATGGGGATAAACTTTGAAAAGTCTCAAAAAGTACGAGAAGCTGTTTGAATATAGTTGAGTAAACATTCGTTGCACACCTGTTGCACAACAAAAAAGCAAAAGTTCTATCAAATCAACGTTTTTTCAA